>OLPC01002945.1_pt1 | contig 11936 bp, 9 predicted proteins | sample 1672341 | NCBI WGS metagenome assembly OLPC01 (sample SAMEA3136673, study PRJEB25190) | human gut metagenome | reverse complement strand
GGCATTAACTCCCACACGACACGTCAGAAATCGAGTGTGTGCCATAGACGGACGCTGCGGCGTGGGTGTACAGCTGTAGAATGAACATAAACAATCGAAAGAGCCGGAAACAGGCACCGACAAATTAGCAATCCGGACGAGTTCCACTATCGGAAGAATCGTAAGCTCGCACCCCGGCCGGCACGATCAACATTCTACAAGTGGGAAGTTTTTATTACCGAAAAGTAACCTACCTGTAACTTTGATTATGATAGTATATGGGTGTAACAGGAAATAATTTGTAACAAGGAGAACCAAATGGAATTACTTAGAGTTGAACATTTATCGAAAATATATGGACAGGGACAGAATCAGGTCAAGGCACTGGATGATGTATCACTTTCTGTTAGTAAGGGGGAGTTTGTCGCAATAGTTGGCGCAAGCGGATCTGGAAAATCGACACTGCTCCATCTGATCGGAGGAGTTGACAGGCCGACAAGTGGAAAGGTGTATGTAAATGATACAGATATATTCTCGATGAATGATGATGAACTGGCAATTTTCAGAAGGAGACAGGTGGGGATCATTTATCAGTTTTATAATCTGATAGCAATATTAAACGTACAGGAGAATATAGAAATTCCGCTTGAACTTGATGGAAGAAAAGCAGATAAAAAGGAAATGGATGAAATGCTTGAAAGACTTGGGCTTACACAAAGGCGCACACATCTGCCGAATGAACTTTCGGGTGGACAGCAGCAGAGAACATCTATAGGAAGGGCACTTATAACAAGACCTTCACTTGTACTTGCTGACGAGCCGACAGGAAACCTTGATACAAAGTCGAGTAGTGAGATCATGAATCTGCTTAAAAGATCGAATCATGAACTGGATCAGACGATTATCATGATAACACACAACATGGAACTTGCAAAAGCGGCTGACCGTATAATTATGATAGAGGATGGTAAGATCAAATGAATCTGATGAAGACACTTGTTTATAAAAACCTCAGGTTAAATAAAAAAAGAACCATAGTGACAATCGTTGGAATTATACTTGCAACTGCACTTCTGGCTGCACTCACAACGCTTGTATCAAGCTTTTATTACAGCATAATAAAATACGAAAAATCCCAGAGGGGCGATTACCATTATTCTTTTTCTAATGTCAGTACGCAGGAGCTTAAAGATTTTGAAAATAACCGGAGCATAGAAAGCTTGTTTGAAATAACCGGAATAGGATATTCAAAGCTTGACGGATGTAAAAATGAAGATAAACCATATGCGTATGTAGAGGCCACAGATGAGAATGGATTTAAAAAGGCCGGTTTTAATCTGATTGAGGGCAGAATGGCGCAAAATGATAATGAAATAGTTATACCGAGACATTTAAAAACAAATGGGCGTATCGATTATAAAGTTGGAGATGAGATAACATTAAATATCGGTGTAAGGCGTGTTTCAGAAAGCGCTTTGTCAGATGAAGAAAGTAACGGAGATAAGGTTGGAACGTCAGGTGATGACAGCACACAGTATGCAGAAAAACAACCGGGAGATATACTGGGACAGGACACACCATATTTAAGTGATGGGGAAGAATTAACGGATACAGTTTCCAAAACATATAAGGTTGTCGGGATGATCGAACGTCCAAATTATGGATTTGAAGATTACAGTGCATGTGGATATACCTTTATCACATATGAAAAACAGGCAATCACGGAAAATGATGCATATGGTATGACTGTGTATGCACGTTACACACAAAAAGGCTTAAGAAACCGTTATGAAGTAACAGCGGCGATCCTGGGTATGGATAAGGAGTTGTTTGAGGGTGTAAATGACGGAAAGATGGCTTTTTCAAGTCAGCAGATGGATGAATATTTAAAGCAGCTTAGTAATGTTAAATACGGACTGGGACAGAATGATTCCCTTATAAGATATGAATGCTTATATCCTATGGATGGATTATTTAAGGCACTTTTTGTGATAGCTGCAATTGTTGCGTTTATAATAATACTCACTTCTGTATATTGCATAAAAAACAGCTTTAGTATATCAATAACTGAGAAGATCAGGCAGTATGGAATGCTTTCAAGCATCGGTGCAACAAAAAGACAGATAAGAAAAAGTGTAAAAACAGAGGCTGCGATGCTTGGTATTGTGGGTATCCCGATTGGAATAGGAAGCGGTGTACTTGCAGCATATGTACTTACGAAGGTCGCAAATATAATATTATCGGAATGGCTTGGAGCTGCGCTTGTCTTTAATATTTCTGTCCCAGCCCTTGTATTTGCATTGCTTCTTGCAGTGATTACAATATATTTTTCTGCAATCGGGAGTGCACGGAAAGCCGCAAAGGTTACACCACTTGAGGCGATAAGAAACACAAATGAAATAAAATTAAAGGCAGAGAAATTTAAAACACCTCGATTCATCGGCAGGATATGGGGGATTGGAGGGATTGTTTCATACAAAAACATAAAAAGAAATAATAGAAAATACAGAACAACTATTGTTTCAATCGTAATATGTTCAGTCACATTTATTGTAACATCATATTTTATGTCAATGGCATATCATCTTGTGGAAATGTCATATGGAAAGAAAGATTATAATATTGACGTCAATATTACCACGGAAGGAGGGGAAATATCTAATGATACGATCGTAGATGCGATAAACAGTATAAGTGGTGTAAAAGACTATGATGTAACAAAAACATATTCTTTTGATGTAGACAATCCGGATATGACAAAAGAATACAGAGATTACTATAAAGAATACTATATGGCTGACAATTCCAAAGATGTAAATGCAGTATTTGACATAGTTGTCATGGATGATGATTCGTTTGGGGCTTATTCAAAAAACGCAGGCTTTGATGACACGGATGGAAAAGCAATACTTATAAACAGAGGACAGATTTCGGTATTAAATGAAGAAACAAACAAATATACAGATAAGGAAATAAGGCTCTTTAACTATAAGGCCGGGGATACGATTTCACTTGGATATACGGCAGATACCAGAGAAGATGAAGTACAAAATACTGAGCCGGATGAGAATGACACGGATGAGACTGCAGCTGATTTGAGTGAACAGAGTGATGAAGGTATAAGAAAAACTGTGGATGTCACACTCGCAGGTGTTACGGATGAAAGACCGCTTGGATATGAACAGTCATTCAGTTCACCGGTAATGGTTATGGATCAGAAAAAATTTGACAGTCTTTGGAAAGACAGAAAATGTGATTACGAGGGCAGACCGTATCAGGTGGCATATGTGAATGTGGAGGATGCCGACAAATATCAGGATGATCTGGAAACCCTTATGAGTGATATGCAAAAAACGGTAAGCTTCAGCTATAATATCACAAATTACGATGCGATAATGAAAAATGAAAAAGCATTTTATATGCTGATCGGTATTTTTGCTTACGGGCTTATCATAGTGATCTCACTTATAGGAATAACAAATATAATCAATACACTTGGAACCGGAATGGAGCTTAGAAAACGTGAGTTTGCAACGCTAAGAAGTATTGGAATGACAGATAAACAGTTTGCAAAAATGATCAGGCTGGAAAGTCTTTTTATCTCTGTAAAAGCACTTATAATAGGAATTCCTGCCGGACTTATAATATCATATATCATATGCAGGATTGAAAACAGGCTGGATACAGTCATCATATATGATCCGCCGACCGGTGCTGTCTGTGCATGTATAATAGTTGTAATATTGCTCATTTATGCTATCATGTTTTTATCTATGGAAAAGTTAAAACACAACAACATCATAGATACGATAAAAAATGAAAACTTGTAAGAGGATTGAATGAAAAAAATACTTCTTGTAGAGGACAATAAAGGGATAACCGAAGGACTGTGTGATATATTTACAGAACCGGAATACAAGCTGTATACAGCAAAAAATATCAAGGAGGCCGGGGAACTTCTATCGCAATGTTCTCCAGGCCTTGTGCTGCTTGATGTGGGGCTTCCGGACGGAGATGGCTTTGAATTTTATAAAAAGCATCTTGCAAAGCATGGGCTGGCGGTTATATTTCTTACAGCAAAGGATGAGGAAAATGACATAGTAAAAGGTCTGGAGCTTGGGGCAGAGGACTATATTACAAAGCCTTTTTCCGTCAGGGAGCTTAAAGCAAGGGTAAACCGTGTATTTATGAGGCAGGAAGGAAAGAATTCCGTATCCGTGCTAAAAGCAAAAAACATAAATTACGACATAGAAAAAAAGGAAGTAAAAAAAGATGGAGAGGCAGTTTCACTTTCGAGTCTTGAGCTTCGCATACTGGATCTCCTTTTTTGCAATCACAATAAAGCAGTTTCCAGAGATGCAGTCATTGACTGTATCTGGGAGGCCACGGGAAATGATGTATACGATCACACCGTTACTGTATACATGAAACGGATACGGCAGAAAATCGGGGATGATGTTATAAAGACGGTAAAGGGTATCGGTTACAGGATTGATACGGAGGATAATTAAGTAATATGGCAAATTCTGAACATAGAAAAAGATTTATAACGTTTGCGATTATTTATACATGTATATGTGCGGCAGTCATTTCGGTGGCTGTCTTTTTTCAGTACAGGGCATATACAAAAAATTATAATCTGGCCGCTGCCAGGATCTGTGCCCTTGTACAGGAAAAATATCCGGATGTCACAGGCAGCAGCATAGCAGAAATTTTAAATGATAATGTATCAGAAAAATATGATGATAACGGAAAAGAATTCATGCAAAAGTATGGGATAGATATGGAGTCTGATTCAGTGATCATGGAAAACGACAAAGAAATGAAAAGATTTATAACTATAGATATAGTTGCTGTGGTGTTTATGTCAGCCGGTTTTTTGGGGTACATTTTTAGTCAGCGCAGATATTATGAAAACCAGATAAGCCAGATGACCGCCTGCTTAAGGAGGATAAATGAGGGCAGTTACATGCTTAAGATGGACGACAGCAAGGAGGGGGCAGTTTCCATACTTAAAAGTGAATTATATAAAACAGCGGTAATGATGCGCGAGGCGGCAGAAAATGCAAAAGCAGACAAGATAATGCTTAAAGATTCCCTTTCTGATATTTCACATCAATTAAAAACTCCGCTTACATCACTTTCAATAAATCTTGAAAATTTAGAAGACAATCCGGATATGGATGAGGCTTCAAAAAACAGGATACTGCGCAGGGCAAAGCATGATGTCGTAAATATTTCACACATGGTTTCGGCAATCCTTAAACTGTCAAGGCTTGAAGCGGATGTTGTAGAGTTCAATGAAAAAGAAACAAAGCTTTCTGACATAACAGAAAGCGCAGCGGACAGAGTGACGGCACTTTGTGATCTTAAAGATATAAGTCTTAAGATCAAAAAAGACAGCGACAGAAATGCAGTGGTTTATTGCGACAGTTACTGGCAGACAGAGGCGGTTACAAACATAGTTAAAAACGCAGTTGAGCATGCAGCAAAAAACGTGGCAATAGGATATTATAGTTATGAAATGTATGATGAGATCGTTGTCGAAAATGATGGCAGGGCGATAAGCGATGAGGATAAGAAAAATATATTTAAGCGCTTTTACAGGGGGCAGGACTTTGCTGCAGACAGCGTAGGGATAGGATTATCACTTGCCGAGTCGATAATAAGACATGATAATGGATATGTAATGGTTGATGATCTATTTAATGAAAAAAAAGAATGCGAAGGAACACGCTTTGTGGTAAGATATTTAAGATAGATATACCAATTATGTACGGGAGAAATGGGGTATATGAGGAATTTAAAATGGTTTGCAAGACCGGATAAGTTTAAAAACAGGCTTATCATGGTGATACTTGGGGTTTTGATACAGGGATTTGGACTTTCGTGGATCATAGAAGTCTCGTTTGGAACAGATCCGTGTTCAGCGTTCACACAGGGTGTTATAAGCCATGTGCCGCTTAGCTTTGGAACAGCACAGCTTCTTATAAATATAATATTGTTTGTAGTTGTTTTTTTTGCAGATACCGGTCTTATAGGCTTTGGAACTATTGCCAATATGGTCTTTATCGGCTATATATCAGATTTCTGCCGTTTTATATATTCAAAAACACTACCGGCCGAACTATTTCAAAATACAACTACAAGAATAATTATACTGATTCCGGCACTCATAGTATTCATACTCGGTGCGGCGATGTACATGACGGCGGGACTGGGAACCTCGCCATATGATGCAATCGCATTTATCGTATCGGAAAGGGCAGAAAATATTCCTTTCAAATTCATTAGAATGTCATGGGATATCATCTTTTTGCTGCTCGGATGGATCATGGGGGGAAATATCGGCGTGGTTACATTTGCCGTTGCATTTTTCCTTGGACCGGTTATCACATGGGAACAAAAAAAGTTGTCTGTATTCATATCATAAACTAAATAAATACACTAGGAAGCGATAAAATGACATTAAAAGAACTTGGCATAGGAGAGAGTGCCAGAATTAAAACAGTGGGTGGTGATGGTGCGCTGCGCCAGCATTTCCTTGATATGGGAGTTATCCCAAAGGCAGAGGTTACAGTTGTTAAATTTGCCCCGATGGGGGATCCTATGGAGCTGCAGCTTCATGGGTATGAACTTACTCTTCGTCTTGATGATGCAGCACAGATAGAAGTTGAACCTATACAGAAGCGTTCAAGAAACCATGAGGGACCAAAAGAGCTAAGCAAAACTGCCCACCCGGGACTTGGAGAAGAAGGAAAATATCACGTAAAAGGTGAAGAAGATCCGCTTCCGGCAGGAGAGATGCTTACATATGCACTCGTCGGAAACCAAAACTGCGGGAAAACCACGCTTTTTAACCAGCTGACAGGTTCCAACCAGCATGTCGGAAATTTTCCAGGAGTTACAGTTGACAGAAAAGACGGGGCGATAAAAGGCTATCCAAATACACAGATCACGGATCTTCCGGGAATTTATTCAATGTCTCCGTACAGCAGCGAGGAAATCGTATCGAGAAATTTTGTGCTGGATAATGCCCCTAAGGCAATTATAAATATCGTTGATGCTACAAATATCGAGAGAAACCTTTATCTGACAATGCAGCTTTTGGAGATGGATATACCGATGGTCATAGCTCTTAATATGATGGATGAGGTTACGGGAAATTCCGGCTCCATAGATGTAAATAAGATGGAAGGACTTCTGGGAGTTCCGGTTGTTCCGATATCAGCAGCTAAAAACGAGGGTGTTGATGAGCTTGTGCGCCACGCCGTACATATTGCGAAATATAAAGAAAGACCGGGACGGCAGGATTTTTGCGATGAAAAGGATTTTGGCGGTGCAGTCCACAGATGCATACATGCTGTGTGCCATCTTATAGAGGATCATGCGAAAAATGCGGGTATTCCGCTTAGATTTGCAGCAACTAAACTGATAGAGGGCGATAGCATCATATTAAAGCAGCTGCATCTCGATAAAAATGAAACAGAGACACTTGAGCATCTTATAATACAGATGGAAAAGGAGCGCGGCTTAGACAGAAGTGCTGCGATCGCCGATATGCGTTTTACGTTTATCGAGAAAGTATGTGAGAGTACGGTCGTAAAGCCAAAAGAAAGCAAAGAACGCCTCCGCAGCCAGAAAATAGATAAAATACTCACCGGAAAATACACAGCTATACCATGTTTTATAGCTATAATGTTAGCGGTATTTTATCTGACTTTTAACGTTATAGGTGCAGGGCTTCAGGATCTGCTTGCACTTGGAATTGAGTGGATTACAGATATAACAGACAAAGCACTCACAGCAGCAGGAGTAAACGAAGTGCTGCACAGTCTTGTGATAGATGGGATTTTTGCCGGAGTGGGAAGTGTTTTAAGCTTTCTGCCTATAATTGTCACGCTGTTTTTCTTCCTCTCACTTATGGAGGACAGTGGCTATATAGCAAGAGTTGCATTTTTTATGGACAAATTACTTAGAAAGATCGGACTTTCAGGAAGAAGCATAGTTCCAATGCTCATAGGATTTGGATGTACAGTTCCTGCGGTAATGGCGACACGTACACTGCCGAGTGAGCGTGACAGAAGGATGACTATACTTCTTACGCCGTTTATGAGCTGTTCGGCAAAACTGCCTATATATGCATTTTTTATCAGCGCATTTTTCCCGGGAAAAGGAGGTTTTATTATGGCAGGGCTTTATTTCCTTGGAATCATGATAGGAATAATAGACGCCATATTATATCGTAAAGTCCTCTTTAAAGGGGATGCAGTTCCATTTGTAATGGAGCTTCCTAACTATAGAATGCCGGGAATAAAAAATGTCGGTCAGCTGTTGTGGGAGAAAGCAAAAGATTTCCTGCAGAAAGCATTTACAGTAATATTGATCGCAACTCTTTGTATATGGTTTTTACAAAGCTTCGATGTTCATTTTAACCTTGTAAGTGATTCAAAGAACAGTATGCTTGCGGCATTGTCAGGAGTGCTTGTACCACTGTTTAAACCGCTTGGACTTGGGGACTGGCGCATATGCACAGCTCTTATAAGCGGATTTATGGCAAAAGAAAGTGTTGTATCATCTTTACAGATCTTATTCGGAACATCTGTAAGCACAGCAATATCATCATTATCAGCGGCATCATTACTTGTGTTCAGTCTGCTTTATACACCTTGCGTTGCGGCGATAGCTTCAATAAAGAGAGAGCTTGGGGTAAAATGGGCTGCGGGTGTAGTAGTCTGGCAGTGTGTGATCGCCTGGGTTGCTGCATTTATAGTCAGGTTGATTGGGATGATATAATGAAACGTATTGATTTTGAAAATGGAAAGATAACAGGTAATATTTTAAATGCGGCTGTTCCGATGCTTGCGGCTCAGATATTAACACTTTTGTATAATATCGTAGACAGGATCTATATTGCAAGGATACCGGATATCGGAACAGCGGCGCTTGGTGCGGTAGGACTTTGTTTTCCACTTATAATCATAATAACAGCTTTCGCTAATCTGTTCGGAAGCGGTGGTTCTCCATTATTTTCTATAAATAGAGGAATGGGAGAAAAAAATAAAGCACAGATTATAATAAATACGGCATTTTCTATGTTATGCATATGTGCGGCCGCCATAATGATAATTGGTCTGGTGTCTGCCAGGCCACTGCTTATTTTATTTGGGGCTTCACAGGATGCACTCGTCTATGCATATCCATATATGATGATATATCTGATCGGCACGATCCCGTCAATGCTTGCGACAGGAATGAATCCGTTTATTAATTCACAGGGATATGCGCTTACAGGGATGCTTTCTGTTACAATAGGTGCGGTTGCAAATCTCATACTTGATCCGGTTTTCATATTTGCATTAAACTACAAGATAGTTGGTGCAGCTATTGCAACGGTAATATCACAATGTCTGTCAGCCGGATTTGTCATTTACTTTCTGCGAAAAAGATCTGAGTACAAAATCAGCTTTCTGGGCTGGAAAAAATTGCGTGAATACTCGGAGTATGCAAAAAACATCATCAGCCTTGGAACCTCTGGTTTTATAATGCAGCTTACAAACAGCATTGTATCTATATGCTGTAACAATGTGCTGTCTGTTACAGGCGGTGATGTATACATATCTGTAATGACAATCGTATCAAGTGTGCGCCAGATGGTAGAGACTCCGATATTTGCAATAGTCGAAGGTTCATCACCTATAATAAGCTATAATTATGGGGCAAGAAGGCCAAAGCGTGTAAAATGTGCAATAATAACAATGGCATGCATGGCTTTAGTCTACACGGTCCTGATGTGGATCGTCATAATAAATGTACCGGAATTTCTGATAGGGATTTTCAGTTCAAGCAAGGAGATACTTGTCGATGCTGTCCCGGCGATGAAATTGTATTTTGCAGCATTTATATTTATGCTGCTTCAGTATACAGGCCAGACAGTTTTCAAATCGCTCAATAAAAAGAAACAGGCGATATTTTTCTCACTGCTTCGGAAGGTATTTATAGTCGTTCCACTCACATACATACTGCCATATGTTTTCAGATTGGGAACGGATGGTGTGTTTATGGCAGAACCGGTGTCAAATGTTATAGGTGGAAGTATTTGTTTTATAGTAATGTTGTGTACGATCATTCCGGAACTTAAAGGAATGGAAAAGGAGTAGAAAATGGAAATTAAATTAGAAAATGATATTTTAGAAGTTACAATAAACTCAGAAGGAGCAGAGCTGTCAAGCATAACAGGGAAGGAAACGGCAGTGCAGTATCTGTGGGACGCAGATGAAAAGTACTGGAAAAGAAGTGCGCCGGTATTGTTTCCGTTTGTAGGAAGCCTGAAGGGAAAAAAATATATATACGATGGCAGAGAATATCCAATGGGACAGCATGGATTTGCCCGTGACATGGAGTTTGAAATCGAATCACAGAAAAACGATGAAGCATGGTTTCTGCTCCGCTCAAATATGGAAACACTTGTGAAATATCCATTTGAATTTGAACTTAAGGTAGGTTATAAGCTTGAGGGCAGCAGTATAAAAGTGTATTGGATAGTTAAAAATATAGATACAAAAGAACTGCTCTTCTCGATCGGCGGACATCCTGCATTTATGTGTCCGGTATCGGATGATATAAAGCAGTCTGACTGCTATATTAAATTTGATACAGAAAAAGATCTTAGATATGGACTTTTAAACAGTGATGGACTTCTTTTAAATGACGTACATACTTTAAAAAACGAAAATGGATTTTGTAAGATAGATGAGCATATGTTTGACAAGGATGCTCTTATCATAGAGGGAAAACAGGCATCAAAGGTAAGTCTTTGTACACCTGACAAAAAGCCATATCTTACAGTAATCTTTGACGCACCGCTCTTTGGACTCTGGTCACCGGCAGGAAAAAATGCACCGTTTGTATGTATTGAGCCGTGGTATGGAAGATGTGACAGGGCTGATTTTGCCGGAACACTGGCAGAACGTGAGTATGGAAATAAACTCGCTGCCGGAGAGGAATACAAGAAAGAATTTACTATAACAATAGAATAAGATTTTGCCGTATATACAAAAGAACTGCGCAGTGCCGGATTAAGGTGTAGACTGCGCAGTTTTTATCATTTATATTTGGTACGGAGCAGCCATTTCTGATCTATCTTTTTAAGGTCATCACCAAAACGTATGTGAAGCCGCACAGACCCTTCAAGTTTTTCTATCTGTTCAATTGTTCCGGGGCCGAATTTCGGATGATTTACCATATCTCCTTTATTATATTTTACAATACTGTTTTTTGAGCGTTCATATTCTTTCTGACGATTATACCTATCGCGGATAGGTATGCTCTTATCGTGTATTTTATTTTTGAGAGCAGCATCATAGTCATGTTTTATGAGACTTTCGCCAGCTTTGTAATATGGTGTAGGTGCGGCTCCGACGAGTGAGCAGCAGTATTTCCATGCACTTCCGTGTATTCCGGGCTGCCATGTGTATTTCTTTGGAATTTCCATATTGTATTGCATATAATGGGCATATTCATGTTTGTAGAGGTCAAAACGGTCGCTTTTTGAAAGTGGATTTTCTACGCAGTACCCTATAAATAAAAGTGAAAAATGAAATTCCTCTTCATTTTGACCGGCTTTTGGGGTGTAGGAACCAAGACTGTCTTCCTCAAATCCAAATGTTACAGGAATCCGTGCCGCATGAAGACCGAATTTATGGTCCAGTTTTTCATATAAAAATCGTATCTCTGCCAGGTGGATTTTTACTTCATTTTCAAGGAGTCTTCTTATATTTTCATCTATTCTCATGTATTTTACCTCTTTAATTATTTACTTAAATTCTCAACATTCTATTGTGGTAAGGTGCCGTCCGGGGGTGGGCTTATGCATCTTCCGTTAGCGGAACATTTCGCCCGGATTGCGTAAATTTGTCAGGTGTCTGTTTCCGGCTCGAAGTTTGTGTACATTCTCC
>OLPC01002938.1_pt1 | contig 11949 bp, 10 predicted proteins | sample 1672341 | NCBI WGS metagenome assembly OLPC01 (sample SAMEA3136673, study PRJEB25190) | human gut metagenome | reverse complement strand
GGGCGTGCCCGTGGTGGTCTACGAGCCCACGCTCGACGCGCCGGAGTTCTTCGGCAGCGAGGTAACGCACGACCTGGACAAGTTCAAGGCCAAGTGCGATGTGATTGTGGCTAACCGTTGGAGCGACGATTTGGCCGATGTTGCAGACAAGGTGTACTCGAGGGATTTGTTCAAGAGAGATTAATCACTTTAGGTGCTATGACCTGCACCATTTAAGGGGCATCATCTTAAGGTGATGCCCCTATTATTAATTTGGCTACAACATGCGAGCAGATACCCCGCAGAGCAGCCATGGGCTATTTGTGCGTAGGATCGCCTCCCGCTGCTACCCAATCTTGCTATTAAGAGCAATTAAGCATGTGTCCGGTCTCGGCAATGATGTTCCCGACAACGCCATTCCTGTAGATTGAGATGCGTGGTCGAGGGGCTCTTTGCCACATTGTTAGGGTACTAGATAAAGGGGACGGTGCGGGTGGATAAAAATGCCGACTTGGGTGTTCGTAGGTGGATACCCAAGTCGGCATTTGCTGTCTTGGGGCCGAGAAAACCGAGCTTGGTATTTGCTCTGGGATACCCAGCTCGGTGTTTGTGATGCGTTTGGGCGAAAAACGAGAAAATACCGCCTTCGGGGTTGCCCTCTATTACGCTGGCGGCGATGTTAATGCCAAAGCCATCCGTCGTAACCCCTCCGTCCGTGACGATAACGTCCATCTGGGGTTGCTCGTAGGTGCAGGTCTGGTGCTCCATTGCGGATCCTATCTGTTGAGGTTGCGAGTTGGTTGTACCCACCTCGGAGGTCTTGCGTATAATGCAGAGGTCGTTACATACCTACTTCCTGAATGGTTTTGAAGCCTATGCAGCTGTCTCTTGCGAACATCCTCGTTGACGTGGACGGCATTGACGATTCTCGCTTCTTTGGTGACTACCTTGTGCCTTCTCCGGCGCCCGTTGCGGACCTCAGCCTCTGCGTGACCCCGGAACTCGTTCAGGCCGAGCGAGAGATTGCCAGTCAACCCTACTTCTCTGACACCTACCTGACCCAGCTCGCCCTTCTTCGCCAGCTTGCCGAGAAAGGCCCTGCCGTCGGACGCTTCCTCATGCACGCTGCCGTGCTTGAGTACGATGGCCGCGCCTACGCCTTCACCGCTTCCAGCGGTACGGGCAAGTCCACCCACCTGCTACTTTGGCACCGTACACTGGGCAATGCGGTCCAGGCGGTCAACGGGGACAAGCCCCTGCTGTACGCAAGCGACGCCGAGGTGATGGCCTGCGGCACCCCGTGGTCTGGTAAGGAGGGCTGGCAGCGCAACGTCTGCGTTCCACTTGGCGGTCTCTGTTTCATCTCGCGCGGCGAGAAGGACGTCTGCCGGCGCATCGAGCCGGCAGACGTCCTTGAGCGTGCGCTTAGGCTGCTCTACGTTCCCTCGGATGCTTCCGCCGCAGTTCTCACGGTGGAGTTTCTTGATGTGCTGCTGCGGCGCGTTCCGGTCTACGAGCTTTCCTGCACCATGGAACCAACCGCAGTTCGCGCTAGCTTCGAGGCTATGACAGGCCAAGACTTTGACGCGTGTTTAGTCAGCAATGATGAAAGGAATTCCCATGAGGATTAAGCAGGGCTTTGTTATGCGAGACGTCGCCGGCCAGGCCGTGGTCATTGCCACCGGTGACGCCAGCCGAGACTTCCATGGCATGGTCAAGCTCAACCAGACCGCGGCCGTCGTCTGGCACGGCGTGGAGGAGGGGCTGGACGTGAAGGCCATAGCCGAGCGCCTCGTAGCCGAGTACGACGTGGAGACTGGCCGTGCCCTCGCTGACGTTGAGGCACTTCTCGCCCGCATGCGCGAGCAGGGCTTTGTTGAGGACTGACACATAAAAGAGCGGCTTGCCGAGAAGGATTCGGTTAGCCGCTCAGGGGTGCTACTAGTGGGGTTGGTTATCAATCGCCGCCCCAATCGCCCGAGCAAACGTCCTCCCAACAACCGAATGGGGAATCACTCACATGGGTGCCGTCTGGTTTCACGACGCACCACCCAGACAGAGTGCATACCTCATCCCCTCGCTCCAACAAAATCACGTCCATCTCCGGCGAGACGTACTCTCTGTTCTTTTTGTCCATATCGAGAAGCTCCCTTCGTTAGCATTTACAGTTGAACTAAATTTACTCCCCCCTCGCATGCTGCGCAAGTAGATGTTTTGCCTGCCTGGCATGTTCCACAAAACAGGAAGGCAGATTTTCGTGGAGACCATCCAAGAACCGGTATCCAACGTGCTCAAGATCTTGGGCGAGCCCAAGGCCGCGCCGGACGGCTGGAGGTGGACCAACCACCTGGTCTTCCAGGAGGTCGGGGAGGGCACCCTTGCCTTCAACACGCTGACGCGCGAGCTCGCGCTCCTCTCGCCTGAGGAGTTTGGCAGCCCGGACGAGTGCCTTGAGCTGCAGGAACGCTGGTTCCGCGTTCCGGCGAGCACAGACGACAAGAGCTCGGCGGACCTCGTGCGCCTGGTGCTGGAGTCCCTCCACCAGAGGCCCGAGCACGTCACCACCTATCACGTCTTCACCACCATGGACTGCAACGCGCGCTGCTTCTACTGCTACGAGAAGGACCGCGCCCGCCCGACCATGAGCGTCGGGACCGCGCACAAGACGGCCGACTACATCGTGCGCCACTGTGGCGGCAGCAAGGTGCGCCTTGCCTGGTTTGGTGGAGAGCCCCTGTACAACGCTCAGGTCATTGACCTCATCTGCAACGACCTCGTTGAGCGCGGCATCGGGTACGAGTCCTCCATGATCTCCAATGGCTTTCTCTTTGACGAGAAGCTCATCAAGCGCGCAGCCGAGCTCTGGCGGCTTCGCCAGATTCAGATCACGCTTGACGGCACCGAGGGCGTCTACAACGCCGTCAAGCGCTACGTTGACGCCGGCGAGAAGAGCCCCTACCAGGTGGTGCTCGCAAACATCCGGGGTCTGCTTGACGCGGGCGTCCGCGTGATAGTGCGGCTCAATGTGAGCAGGGCCAACGCTAAGAATCTCCTGGCCCTGGTGGACGACCTTGAGGCGCGCTTTGCTGGCGCCAGGCTGTTCAGTGTCTACTGCGCGATGACGAGCGAGTTTGATGGCATCGACATCGTCCCCATGAGGGAGGATGCGACCAAGGAGCTCTCCTGGAGCATCAAGAATCTTGACCTGCGGCTTGAGCGTGCGGGCCTGCTCGAGCGCCGCGGCATCAAGGCCAAGATTCCGATGGCTCAGTGCATGGCCGACAGCGGAGGCTCCCTCACGGTGCTGCCCGATGGCCACCTGGGGCTCTGCGAGCACTACAGCGAGGACAACTTCGTGGGCAGCATCGACTCTGACGAGCTTGACGAGTCCGTGGTCCAGAGCTTCCGCGAGCGCGGCGAGACCATGCCGAGGTGCGCCACGTGCTTTGAGTACCCAACCTGCATCAGGCTCAGGAAGTGCCCCTTCTCGGCCAAGTGCCTGCCAGAGACGGTTGCTTTGGCAAAGACCACCCTGCAAGACGAAATGGTCTCCATGTACAACGCCAAGAAGAAGTAAATAGGGGCTTAGACAGCGTTTTTTAAATTCAGTCTTGTTATTTTCAATAAAAATGCAATCTTTCTTATTAGTTTAGATTGAAGCGGTGACGGCGGTGTCCACCGCGGGGCTGCTTCTTTTTCTGGCACAGGGAATCTGCATGATAGTGCAGACCGGTGCCCAGGTGCGTATCGGGATGCTGCTGGGAAAGAACGATCTGACGCAAGCACAGGTCGCTTCCGGGACGTCGATTACGCTGAACTGGATTATCATGCTGTTGTACGTTCTTCCGGTTCTGATATTCCGGCATTCCATCGTGGGGTTCTACCATATTCAGAATGAGGCCATCGTTTCCTATACCGTCAGCTATCTCACCATCACCATCATCAGCGTGCTGTTCATGGGATACAATTACGTGCTGCTGGGAATCTACACTGCGGCGGGGGACAGTCAGACGCCGTTTAAATACAATTTGGTGGGAATGATTCTCAATGTCATTCTGGACCCGGTTCTGATTTTCGGGCTGCTGGGTTCTCCGGCGCTGGGATCCGATGGCGCGGGTTATGCGACCCTGTTCTCTCAGATGATGGTCAGCCTTTTGTATGCCCTGCGGGTGCATCGGGATCGGCATCTTTTTCGAGAGGGAAGTTTCCGAAGCCGCTACCGGATGAGCTGGGAAGAATGCAAAATCATTTTATGCTACGGTTTTCCCGCTGCCATCCAGACGATTATCTTTGCCATGATTTCCAGCGTGCTGGGGAAGATGATCACGGTGTACGGCAATACCTATATCGGCATCCAGCGGGTGGCGACGCAGATTGAATCCGTCGCCTACATGACCGCCAACGCGTTTCAGGTGGCCATGACATCTTTCGTGGCTCAGAACTTCGGTGCCGGAAAGGACAAGCGAATCCGCGATGGGTACCGTGTGGGTATCTATCTGATGCTGGTGCTGGGCGTGCTCACTACCTTGCTGTTCATCTGTGAGGGACGGCCGCTGATTAAATTGTTCTTTACGGATTCGCTGGCGATTGAAACCGGCACGGATTATCTTCGGATCATCGGATACTCGCAGATTTTCTACTGCCTGGAGGTGGTCGCTACCGGAACTTACCGGGGTATCGGCAAACCGATCATACCGGCGGCCTGCAGTATTATCGGGAGCCTGCTCCGAATTCCGATGGCGGCAGCCTTCGGATGCGTCACCGGATTCTGGTGGGCAATCTGCATTTCCACCGTTATCAAGGGATTGGCGGTGCCGATTCTCCTGCATTTTGAGATGAAGAAGGAATCGTTGGTTTGATTCACCGCATAAGAAAAAGACCGGTATCCGAGTTTGAAAGGGCTCGGATATCGGTCTTTTTGTCTATACACCTAGCACTTCCCGGGCTTCGTCGAATTTGTTCTTCAGAATCAGGCGGTTCACCTTTCGCTCGGTATCGATGCGGTTCCGTTCCTGTTCGAAGATGTCACTGCCAAAATACTTCTTGTAGATGGATTTCCGGTACGCCCGGCCGCTCATCTCCCGCAGGGTGCCGTTCTCCAGAATGAAGATTCGCTGCGCGCAGTCGGTGACGGTGAAAAAGTCGTGGGAGACCATGAGCACCGTTCCCCGGTATTCCGTCAGCGCCTGTTCCAGGGCAATTTGAGCGTCGCAGTCCAGGTGGCTGGTGGGTTCATCCAACAGCAGGGTATCGTAATCGCCTTGGCAGATTTCCTCCAGCTGCGCCATGTTTCGTTCGCCTCCGGACAGCTGCAGCGTGTCGTCGGATTCGGTAATCTGTCGGAAATAGCCCACCTTGCCGCCGTTTTCTTTTTCCGAAAGCATGCGGAAGATGTCCCGCAGGATGCTGGATTTGCCGGTGCCGTTGGCGCCCACGATGGCGATTTTGTCCCCCTTGTTCACGGTAAAGGAGACGTCCCGCAGCAGTTCGTCCTCATAGGATAGGGAATAGTTCTCTACGGTAAAAGCAATTCCGTCTTCCGGAGAGACTTCCGGGAAGGCAAAGGAATGATTTGGAATCTCCAGGAACGGATCCTCGCCCCGCAGGTTCTTCATCCGCTCCACCAGTTTCTTTCGAGCCTGCAGCTGTTTGCCCTTCTTCGGGTCGGAGGTGAATTCCGCACCCTTCCGAAGGCGGTTCACCAGTTGCTGCTGGGCTTCGATGTAATCGTCGAAATCCTTGGTTACTTCAAAAACATCGATTCGGGTCTCCAGCAGCCAGCGGCTGTATTCCGGATAGGAACCGGCGTATTCCTGGAGCTGCATGTTCTCGATGTGAAGGACCTTGTCGAAGCACTGACTGAGAAGCAGGCGGCTGTGGGTGATGGTGAGAACGGTTCCGTCGTAGTTGTTGATCAGATGCACCAGCCCGATCAGGTTCTCGAAATCCAGGAACACGTCCGGCTCGTCCATGATCAGGAGCTGCGGCTTCAGCAGCATATTTCGGATGATGTACAGCAGCTTGTATTCGCCGCCGCTGACGGAACCCACGGAATTCTCCGCGATGGCGGAAAGTCCGGCGGTATGAAGCTGCTTCCGGATGTTGGCATCGTAGTTGTATCCGTCCACCGCATCGATGCGGTCCATCAGGACCTGAAATTCTTCATACAGCTTGTCCGGATTCTCCACTTCGCCCATCTTCTGAGCCAGCGCATCGGATTCCCCCAACAGTTCCACAAAAGGTTTTGCCAGAAAATCAAAGACAGTGGCATCGCTGGTTTCATGCTCCACAAACTGGCCCACGTAGCCCGTTCGGAAATCACTGCTGCGGCGAATCAGGCCTTCGTAGGTGTATTTTTCCTCATCCATCAGAAGATGTACCAGGGAACTCTTGCCGCAGCCGTTGCTTCCGATGAGCACGGCGTGTTCCCCCGGCTCGATGGTAAAGGAAATATTTTCGTATAGATCTTTCTCCGGATAACCGAAGGATACTTTTTCAAATTCGATGAGTGCCATGATGTTCCTTTCGTTGTGAAAATAGTCTGTTTCATTATATCAGATTCTACGGAAATTGCGTACACCAAATTATCATGTGGAATGGGCGGAAATCTGTTATAATAGGGAAGTTGTTTTTATAAAAAAAGAAGGGATTACTATAGAATGAATCGGAAAGAAATCAGGGAAATCAAGAAGCGGATTCGTCCGGAGATGGATAATTTCGGCCATGTGTACGGCTGTTACGTGAATGCGGCACGGGAAATCGTGTCGGATATGGATATGCAGGTGATTCAGATGGAACAGGAGGAGAAGGAAATGTATTCTCAGCTGTTCCGGAAGACCCTGTCCGGTAGTCTGGGGCGGAATCTGATGAATATCGATTTCACCACGGCGCAAGTAGAAAGCAGCGACGAGCATCGGCTGCTGCAGGGCCTGCGCATGAGCGGGTTGAAGGATGAGAACCTGCGGCAGGTGCTTTATCGGAGAATTATCGATTCCCTGACTCCGGAGGAGACCGGCTACGTGATTCTGCTTCTGGCGGATACCTACGATGTGCCGTACAAATCCGGAAACGATGAGGAATGGGATGAGGATTCCACGGATCAGTTCGATTATTTCATCTGCACCATTTGCCCGGTGAAGGATTCCAAAGCGGCCCTTCGGTACATGGCGGAGGACAAGCAGTTCCGAGGCGCGGCGACGGGAAGCATTCTGTCCAATCCGCAGATGGGATTTATGTTCCCGTGTTTCGATGACCGAACCACCAATATCTACGGAGCCCTGTATTACAGCAGAAGTTCCTCGGAGATTCACGAAGAGCTGATTCAGGCGCTCTTCAATGCGGCTCAGCCGCCGATTGCGCCGGAGAAGCAGAAAAATGCCTTCGGCGGTGCCCTGAGCGAGGCGTTGGAGGAGGAGTGCAGCCTGGAAGTGGTTCAGGCGGTGACCAATTCTCTCCGTCAGCGAATCGAGGAGCACAAGGAGAGCCGGGATCCCAACGCGCCGGTGATTCTTATCGATGAGGTGAATGAAATTCTGAAGGACAGCGGGGTTTCGGAGGAACGGATTGAAACCTTCGGCGAGACCTGTCGGAAGTATTTTGGCGAGGAAGAGGCGCTGAATCCCAACAATATCATCGAAAAAAGAAAATTCCGAGTGCACACTCCGGAGGCGGATATCGCGGTGGATCCGGAGCAGATCTATTCGGTGAAAACTCAGGTTATCGACGGGCGGGAATACCTGTTGATTCCGCTGTGCGAAGGGGTCACGGTGAACGGCGTGGATGTGAGCGTGGAAGAATCGGACGCGCAGGAATAAAAAAAGAAGTGTTTTGCAGCGGCAAAACACTTCTTTTTTTTATGAAATAATTTCCGGCTCTTCCTCGGCCCCCAAGCTGTAGGATGCCAGACGGCCCACGTTGTTGTTGGAGCCCATGACCCACAGCACGTCCCCCTTCTGGATTTTGAGGTAAGCGCTTGGCATCAGCACCGGATAACCGTCCTTCTGAATGCCCAGAATCATGCAGTGGGCTTTGCTGAGGATTTTGGAGTTGATGATGGCCTGACCGCAGTACGGCTCGGAACCGTTCACTTCGATGGCCAGACAAGCCAGGGCATGCTGGGTGTCCGGATAATCACTTTCCATGAACTGCTCCAGAGTGCGGATTCGGCGGTCCACATCCGGGAAAAGAATTTCCTTAATCTGCAGGATGTCATTCATTTGACCCACCAAATACAGCTTATCGCCGGCTTGGATCTTGAAGCCGCTGTGAGGCAGGGTGTAGGTGTGCTTGCCCCGGCGGATTTTCGTTACCAAGATGTTGTTGTACTTACCCCACGCCAGCTGTTCCAGCGTCTGACCGATGTACTCCGCATCCTTCGGTACGTAGTAGGACACGATGTGAATGTCTTCGTCCAGCCATTCCTGGGGCCCCTGACTCTGGGCCACGTGGGTCAGAGTTTTTTCGTTCAGGTTCCGAAGGAATCGAGTTTCCAGCTGGAGATAAAAGGTCGCCACCACGTCCGTCTTGCTCATGGTGAGGATGGCGATGAGGACGACGCCCAGCAGCAGCATTCTCCGAGCCCCGAAGATGTGATGAATCGGGATAAAAGCAATATACGCGATGGTCAGCACGTTTAGCAAGGCCAGAATGACCAGGGGCGGCCGGTTCGCCTTGCGGTCCAGCCACAGCTTGGTAAAGGTGGTGTCCCGAAGGCGCAGCATCGGCCGGGCAAAAATCGCGATGATAATGTAAACCAGCAGGCAGGTGGCGATGCCGGAGAATTTCTTCGGCATAACCTGAAGCAGGGCCGGATGCAGCAAGCGCACTCCCGCGATGGCGGTCACCAGCATGATGATGCCGTACAGGAGAAGGCTGGAAAAGAAGTTTCGAATCATCACCAGCCAGTCGTGGGTGTGGTCCGTCTCGTCCTGCTCGCTGGAGGTGTACCGGTCGATTTTCTCTAGGAGTTTTTTCGGCAGATGCTTTCGCATAAACGCCGCTACCTTGGAGGAATTCCGGATGAGCACCGGGGTGGCCAAGGTTGTGAGCACGGAAGCCGCTACAATAACCGGGTAGAGGTATTCATCCATCACCCCCAGGGAAATTCCCAGCGCCGCGATGATGTAGGAAAACTCTCCAATCGGAGCCAGACTGAATCCACTCTTCAAGGAGGTTTCCATCCGCTGACCGGAAAGGATCATACCCAATGTGGCAAAAATCAGCTTGGCAATCACCGCGATAATCGCAATCGGGATGATGGAGGTCCAGTGTTCCGCAATCACGGACGGATCCACCTTCATGCCCACAGAAACGAAGAAAATCACGGCGAACATATCCTTGATGCTCTCGGATGCGTGCTCCACTTCCTTCGCATGGTTGGTTCCCGCAAAGAAGGATCCCGCCAGGAATGCTCCCAGCTCCACGGAGAAACCCAGTTCTTTCGCCAGAAGAGACAGGGTGAAGCAGATTCCCAGAGACAGGGCGATGAGCATCTCCCGGTTGAGAAGGTGCATGACGCGGTTCAGCAGGGTCGGGAGGAAGTAAATCCCCACAATCAGCCATACCAGCAGGTAGCAGCCCATGAGGAGCAGCTTGCCGACAACGCTCTCGCCGCCGCTCTGGCCCACGGACAGGGAGGCCAGGATGACCATCATGAACACGCCGATCAGGTCTTCCATAATCAGCTCTCCCATAACCAGGGCGGTGTATCTCTCCCCGGTGACCTTTAGATCCTCAAAACACTTCTGAATAACCACGGTGGAACTGATGGCCAGCATGGTTCCCAGGAAAATACAGTTCATCTGGGACAGCCCAATCAAGTCCCCGAACAGGTATCCCACCACCAGCACGCCGCTCATCTTTACCAGGGCGGTGACGATGGCGGTACTTCCCACGCTGAGCAGCTTGTGAAAATCAAATTCCAGACCGATATGAAACAGAATGATAATTACGCCGATTTCGCTGAGGGTGTCGATGGCGGGCACATCTTCCACGTTGAAAAACATGGGAAAGTACGGGCTGATCAGAAAACCCACGGCGATATAGCCCAGGATGACCGGAAGGTGTATTTTGCGGAAAATCACGCTGACAATTCCGGCGGCCAAAAGCATCATGGCCAGGTCGATTACGAGAGATGGTATGTGCATAGGACTCCTTTCGTCATTCAAGGATATAGCGAATACTTGTATACATTATATCAAAAATATACGGTTGTTGGAAAGTAGAAGTGACAACAAAGTTGCCACATTAAATAAAAAAAGAATTGCCACTTTGCTTGGGCTGCCGAGCAATTTAGAATTATGTGCTTGTTTTTATAATGCAATTCCAAATTATAAAATCTTGTATAAAAGCATAAATAATTCGATAAATTATTATTATTAATTCATAAAAAACTATTGAAAAAGTGTATAACTTTCGGTACAATTAGTTCCGTTGTTACTTTTTACAAGGTTTTGGTTAATAAGTTATTGGAGGAAAACAATGCTACATATTATTGAAGAGGTGAATAATTCGGTGAATGCTTTCATCTGGGGTGTTCCATCGATGGTGTGCATCATCGGTGTGGGACTTCTCCTGACGATTCGAACCAAGGGATTGCAATTCCGGAAGTTCGGATACGTTCTGAAGCATACTTTTGGCACGATATTCGATAAGAAAGAGGCGGAAGAAGGTGCGCTGACGCCGTTCCAGTCCGTATGTACCGCGCTGGCGGGCACCGTGGGAACCGGTAACATCGCCGGCGTAGCCGGTGCGATTGCCCTGGGCGGTCCGGGTGCCGTTTTCTGGATGTGGTGTTCCGCACTTCTGGGAATGTGCACGAAATTTGCAGAGGTAACCCTGGCGGTGCACTTCCGAGAGAGAAACGATAAGGGAGATTGGGTCGGCGGACCGATGTATTACATCAAGAACGGCCTGGGCAAAAAATGGCAGTTCCTGGCGGTGCTCTATTCCATCCTGGGCATACTGACGGTATTCGGGACGGGAAATGCGACGCAGGTCAATACCATCGTGGCATCCATCGATTCCGCACTGTTTAACTTCAATGTGTTCAATGAAGATAATGTGGGAAATGTGAACCTGGGAATCGGCATTCTGATTGCAGCTCTGGTTCTGCTGATTCTTCTGGGCGGCATTAAGAGAATCGGAAACGTTACGTCGAAACTGGTTCCTTTTATGGCCGTGTTCTATATTGCAATGGGATTGATTCTGGTAGCCGTTAATTACGAACGGGTGCCGGAAGTGTTCCAATCCATCTTTGAAGGAGCGTTCAATCCTCGTTCCGTTACCGGCGGTGTGGTAGGTTCCCTCTTTATCAGTATGAGAAGAGGTGTGTCTCGGGGAATCTTCTCCAACGAGGCCGGTCTGGGTACCGGATCCATCGCCCACGCCAGCTCCGATGTAGCCCACCCGATTCAGCAGGGCATGTGGGGAATCTTTGAGGTTTTCGCCGACACCATCGTAATCTGCACGTTGACCGCCCTGGCCATTCTCTGCAGCGGAATCAACATCAATTACGGAAAAGCTGCCGGTGCAGAGCTCACCATCAGCGGTTTCACCACCACCTTCGGCGGATGGATTTCCATCCTGCTGGCGGTAGCGCTTTGCTGCTTTGCCTTCTCCACCATCCTGGGTTGGGGACTGTACGGCTCCCGCTGCATCGAATACCTCTTCGGACCGAAGGTCGTAAAACCCTTCATTATTGTCTACGCGCTGGTGGCAATCATCGGCGCCACCATGGATCTGGGCCTGCTCTGGTCTCTGGCGGATACCTTCAACGGTTTGATGATTATCCCGAACTTGATTGCGGTATTCCTGCTTCCCGGCACGGTAATCCACCTGGTAAAGGACTATTTCCGGACTCCGGTATCCCAGCGGGTAGAAATGGATAAATAGAGGAAGATAAAAGTAAAGGAAAAATCCCCGAAGCAGGATGTGTTTCGGGGATTTTTAGATGGGAGGCGCGGGAATTGT
>OLPC01002931.1_pt1 | contig 11984 bp, 11 predicted proteins | sample 1672341 | NCBI WGS metagenome assembly OLPC01 (sample SAMEA3136673, study PRJEB25190) | human gut metagenome | reverse complement strand
TGCACAGCCGCAACAACCGCGCCGGTATCCTCATCGGCAAGGGCGAGACCCCGGAGCACGCCGTCAAGGAAGTGGGCATGGTGGTGGAGGGCATGAACGCCCTGCCCGCTGCGCTGGAGCTGGCCGAGCGGTATCAGGTGGAAATGCCCATTGTCCAGACCGTCAACGCCATCGTCAACAAGGGGATGAGCGCGGCGGAGGCCGTCAAGTCCCTGATGGAGCGCGGCCTGAAGAACGAGCTGCCGCAGGGATGAACCTTTTTTAATGTTACAATATCTCCTACTTCATACAGAAGTCCCATTTCTTTTTCTCCTTTTTTTCTGTATCTTTCTGAAAACACAGCCTGACGGAACCTTCCTGGTCATCTGACCTGTATCTGTGCAAATACCTCCCCGATAGGCTCCTTGATCAGAAGATCTGCAAATCTGTCCCTTGGCGTAGGCATCTTATTAATCACCACCAGATGTTCTCCCCTGAAATAATCGATCAGCCCTGCTGCCGGATAAACAGCCAGTGAAGTTCCTCCGATAATCAGCACCTGCGCCTGGGAAATCGCTTTCACAGACTCATTGATCGTCTCATTATCCAGTCCCTCTTCATATAGAACCACATCCGGCTTGATGATCCCACCGCATTCACACCGCGGTACTCCGACAGATGCCTTCATATGCGCGAAATCATAGAACCTGCCGCATTTCATACAGTAATTACGGTATACACTTCCGTGAAGTTCCAGAACCTTTTTGCTTCCTGCCATCTGATGCAGGTTATCAATATTCTGGGTGATCACTGCCTTCAGCTTCCCTGACTGTTCCAGCTGGGCAAGCTTCAGATGCGCTGCATTGGGTTTCGCTGTATCACAGAGCATTTTATCCCTGTAAAATTTATAGAATTCCTCCGGTTTCCTCATAAAGAAGGTATGGCTCAGGATCGTTTCCGGCGGATAATCATATTTCTGATTATAAAGCCCGTCCTGGCTTCTGAAATCAGGGATCCCGCTTTCTGTGGAAACACCGGCTCCCCCGAAAAACACAATATTGTCATACTGATCTACAAGTTCCTGCAGTTTCCTGATCTCCTCTGTCATTGTTCATTCCTCCTTTTTATTTCCTGTTCTACTGTGCCACATCCAAAGTATCCACTCTTTTTCCCTGCACTACATAACGGGTAGCTTCATTTCCTGTACAGGTGGATAACGTTACGATCTTATCCTTAATGGTAAGCTCTCCCACGTCCGTTTTGATATCGGAATAACCCTGGATCTTCTGCAGATATTTCTCAAATTCCTCTCCCGGTCCTTTAAACAGCGTATACGTGTCACTATTTACCCCTGTGGTATAAGCGGAAATGATCTCATATCTGTAATTCTTCTCAGGTGTAAAGATCCAGAAATATTTGCTCTGGTTGTAGATATCACTATTCTGGGAAAATTTCTTCAGCTGGGCGAACATGGAGCCGTTTTTCATGTTATGCCCATAAACCAGGGTATTACAGTCACTGAAATCTCCCTTGTTCTCGTAATCTACGAAAATGGTTCCTGCGAAATTATAGTTCTTCTCATAGGTTCTGTGAAGATAGGTCTCATTGTCAGTACCATGTACGATAGGATAGCTGATACTTGGTACAGCTTCCACATAGATCCATCCTACTACATCTTCATTCACACTCTTCAGTGCCTTGAAATCAATATCCATGGGTGCTTTCAGCGTTCCGGCTTCCGGTCCTGCTGCTTCTTTCTGATCCGGGTCACGTTCTGTTACTGCCATCTGGGCGATGTGGTTGTATTCATCCGTTCCTTTCTTGTACTCCGTATAAATATGAAACAGATTATAGCCTGCATAACAGAATACACAGACTGCCGCGATCAGTACGACTGTCAGCACGATGTCTCCTGCTGTTTTCTTTTTTTTAGGCTGTTTTTCTGACATTCTTCCTCCTTTTCTGCAACAATCCTTTTGCTGCTGCGTATCAGGGATTTTCCCTGAACTTTTGTCTTCCATCCCTTATTATATCTGACCTCGTAATCTTCTCTGTAGTTTCTTATTCACGTGCTCCTTCATATTTCCTCCATGGCATCCAGACAGGCCTGTCTTAAATCTTTTTCTTCTTTATTATATAAAAGCATTCCACTGTACCGGAAATATGCCGGACACCCATTCTCGGCGATAAATGTGGTCATTTCCCTGACTGCGGTAATCCCGGTCACCAGAAGCAGCATCTCCTGATCCTCACCGAAGCTCTCCTTCACAAAGGAAAATGCATTCTCCAGTTCTCTCTGCAGGCTCTGTATGAATTTCTCCCTGGCTGCAGGCTCTTCCTGAAAACACCTGCAGATCCGCTCAAATCCGCTCTGTGCAGACCACAAATGTTCTTTCTTCGCTGTCAGAATGTATTCTTTTAATCTGCGTATAGCTGTTTCCTGACTTTTTTGTTCCCTGATGGAAAGTAATTCCATCTTTTTCTTAACCTGCAGGCTTTTCTCCTGCTCCCTGATAAATTTCTCAATAATGGAACTTCCATCTGTATCCTGAGAAATTTTTCTCACCTGTTCTCTCAGATGAACCAGCAGATCGTACATGATTTCAATCTGCTGATCCATCCGCGCATATTCTCCTGCTGTTTCCCTCAGCGTTCCCAGAATCAGGTTCACCACTGCAAACCGTTCCTCGAAACCGCCTCCTGCTGCCATGTGCTGCTTCTGTTTCAGCACCTCAGGATCCAGTTCTCCTCTCAGGATTGCGGGAATCTCATAATCTTCTCCATATTTCATATATAACTGATAAAATCCTGCGAAGTCTTCGGCAGTCTCTTCTTTCTGAAGAAATTCCCCTGCCAGCCCTGCACTGACCTCAATCCCCAGTTTCTCATAACTCTGAATCAGCCGAGAAAGATCCTCCCATCCTCTGGCTGTCACGAAGAATTTTCCGTCTACCGTATTCTCCACCGAATAAAATCGTTCTTTTTTCATGGAAAGATAGGAAATGATCGCCTGGTGCACATTCTGCTGCGCAGCATATTTCAGCCATGTGTCGCAGTCCGGCTGGATTTCCAGTTTACGGACACGGTCCAGAGTAACGATGTCAAACTCCCTGACAGATTTATTATACTCCGGAGGATTTCCCGCTGCCACCAAAACCCATCCCTCCGGGATCTTATGGCTTCCGAAGGTTTTATTCTGAAGGAGTGCCAGCATAGCTGGAGCAAGGGTTTCTGATACACAGTTGATCTCGTCGATAAACAGGATTCCCTCTTTTTTCCCGGTCTTATCCATACAGTCATAGACTGAAGCTACGATCTCACTCATGGTATAGTCTGTGACCATCATTTCCTTTCCACCATAACTGCGCTTCACGATTTCCGGCAGACCGATGGCACTCTGGCGGGTATGATGGGTAATGGTATAAGATACCAGCCCTACGCCGCACTCTGTGGCTGCCTGCTCCATGATGGCAGTTTTGCCGATTCCAGGAGGACCGATCAGCAGGATAGGTCTCTGACGAACCATGGGATAGCTATAATCCCCGTCTTCATCCTTCGCCAGATAAGCGCGAAGTGTATTGCAGATTTCCTTTTTTGCTTCCTGTATGTTCATTCTCTTTTTATACTCCTGTTCAACTGCTGGTCTGACCCTGCCGTTGGTTTACAGCCCGGTAATCAGGCATTTCGCCCAGGCCGGAACCAGTTTCATTTTATCCGTACGGTTAAGAAATACAAACGCTGTTTCATAATCCGGTTTCTGCCGTGGATAAATCCCATCTCCGTCTGTGAAATAGATCAGTGCCCTGAGACTTTTCAGTTCTCTGCGTTCTTTTTCCTGGTGGATCAGTTCGAAGACCGGACGGAAATCCGTACCTCCCCGTCCCTGAATGGTCACTGCCCTGCTGTACTCCTTCCACTCCTCTTCTGAATGGATCACGTCCACTTTCTGAATAAAGCAGTCACACTGGACAATATAGACCTTCATTCTGCGGAAAAAATTCTCTTTTTCACTTAAGATCGAATAGGTTTCTCCAAGGAATCTCTGCACCGTTTCTTTTGAGCAGGACCCTGAAGTATCTATGGCGATCACCAGCTCTTCCAGACGGTTTACTTCTTTATATTCCAGTGGTTCTATAAGTGGAAGATTCCCATAATGTTCCATACCGAAATGATAGAAAATATAGTCAAAACTCTCCGTGTCCAGCTCTACTTCTTCCCGCAGCCTGCAAAACTGCTTCAGGAATTTCCGGTAATCGTATTTGCTCCGGTAAATCTCGTCCATTTCTTCCTGACGGTTCCTTGTCTGAGTTCCCGCACGGCTCCTGGTTCCGGTTTTATTCTGGGAAGTATAGGTCAGGATCCGTTCCCACTTCTCTTTCGTTCTCCTGCCGCAAGATGCCTGTTCAGCTGTCCGTTGCCACAGGTTATGATCATCGAAGCCCGGATCTGCCACTTCTGTATCATCCAGCCACCGTTTCTTCAGGCTGTGGCACTCTTTCTCCTGAATGGCTTTATCAATCAGATCCTCCACAAAAGAATCACAGTCTCTGTCCCACTGGCTGATGTCCTTATCCGGTTTCATAAAAATATGAAGATACAGGCAGTGCAGTAACATATGGAGATATCCATGCCTCACAGTCTCCGGATCCTCTGCGTATTTTTTCAAAAGAAAAACCGGATTGAAATAGATCTTCTCCCCATCTGTCTGAATTGACGTGATACTGCTGTCAGCCTCATACTCCAGACCGGCAAATGCCCCGTCCAGATAGGGGAAATCCAGATACAGCTCATTTCGGCAGTTCTGGAGGATCTTTTTTCCCAGAAATTCCTGCTCCTTTTTATCACTCATAACATGACCGCCCCTTCTGCCAGATCACAGGGAAAAATCTTTCCTCTGATATCCGTATTTTTCGTTTTTCAGATGTAGCAGCCACACCAGAGAGCGCAGTCTGGTTTTCTCCTGGGCACACCGGATAAAAGTTTCCAGCTCTTTTATGGAAAACCAGCCACATTTCTCAAGCTGCTCCATCCGATCTGTATCTTCTTTCTCTATGAGAAATTCCATGGCAGGACGTATCCTGAGTTTCAGATATTTCTGCGCTTCCTGGAATTCTTTTGATCCCTTGTCAGGCTCATCCTGAAAATAAACATCCAGTACCTGTTCCAGTTTCCTGTCCTGCATGTTTTCCTTCCTTTCTCTCTAAATTAGTACATCGAATATTAAGTAACCGCCATACTGTAGTCAATGATGAATGGCCCATATCATGATGATATGAGCCATAACTCATCTGCCGGTCAGACGGATATTCACAATCCGCTTCACTATGCGGCACTGCATCGAATACCTGTTTTTATTTGCGATAAACAAAGGCGGGCAGACCATCTTCCCCACAGGGAATTTCCACAGTTCCCTGGATAAGCGGACGGGCATAGCGGACAAAGGCTTCTGTGACGTCAGAACCCTCCGGGGTAATCCAGTCCAGAGGAACCGTCTTCTCTTCATTACAAATGTGGTTCACATCTTCAAGACCACATTCCATAAGATAAGTTCCGTCCGAAGTTTCCCTACGGATAAAGGAGATCATTTTTCCGGTTTCTCCCTTCAGTGCTGCCTGTACGCCATATTCCCCTGCTTTGATAGCTTCCTGCTGATCTGTGGCTGACATCATGGATGCGGAACAGCGCTGGCTGACATTCAGTTCCACAGAGCGGGCTTTGACACCGAGACGGCTGCGAACCAGATTTTCCAGATATTTGCCACATCCTGCCAGCATCTTATGGCCAAAGGTGTCTGTGCCTACAGAATTGTCATATTCACAGATGAAAGTCCCTTCTGCATCGTGGATGCCTTCGGATACGCAGACAATAACATTGCAGTTTTTCTCGAAAGATTTCTCTACTGCTTCCAGAAATGCTTCCTGATCAAAGGATATCTCCGGAAGATAAATAAGAAGCGGATTATCACCGGTGTATTTACGTGCAAGTGCAGAGGCTGCTGTAAGCCATCCTGCGTGGCGGCCCATGATCTCTACAATGGTCACGGATTTCTTTTCATAAACATTCGCATCAATGGTAATCTCACGAACTGTGGAAGCTACATATCTTGCAGCACTTCCGAAACCCGGCGTATGGTCTGTGTGTACCAGGTCATTGTCAATAGTCTTGGGTTCTCCCATAATGCGGATATCGCTTCCTGTCTGCGCCGCATACCGTGAAAGTTTACTTACCGTATCCATGGAATCATTTCCGCCGATATAGAAAAACCACCCGATATTCATCTCCTGGAATTTCTGAAAAAGTTTCGGATAGACCGGATCTTCCAGGGATTCCGGCAGTTTATAACGGCAGGAACCCAGATAGGCACCTGGTGTGATCTTCAGGCCATCCAGTTTCTCATCTGGAAGTGTTTCTGCGAAATCAAGGACTGTTCCGTTCAAAAAGCCTTCGATTCCGTTTACCATTCCATAAATATGTTCAATAGTTTCCGGATGTCGTCTTCCTTCTGAGACAACTCCGTAAAGGCTGCTGTTGATAACTGCGGTAGGGCCGCCGGACTGACCGACGATCAGATTCTTTCTGGACATAAGAGACCTCCTGTGTCGTTTGATTTTAATATTTCTATCAAATAGATATTTTTTATTATACCATAGAATGAAAAAGAAAAAATGAATTTTCCGAAAAAAAGATGTGCCTCCGCATTCCCCTGCGAAAGCACATCTCTTTTTCCCATATTTAATTTTATTCTCCGAATTCCTTATGGTCTTCTTCCAGTTTATGCTCTATTTCAATCTTTTTTTTTGCCTCTACTTTCTCCTCGTCCCGTGTTTTCGGAAGGATGATATTCAGAAGTACTGCAATGATAGTTGCAAGAACAACCGGTGATTTGCCGAAGATCGTAGTCACCCATGTCGGGAAACTTGCAAGTGCTGCTGTTGCCTGGGATACACCCATTCCCAGTGCCGCTGCAAGTCCTACGATAGAGGAATTACGATAATCCATCTCAGCAGAAGCAACCAGTTTCATACCTGTCATTGCGATAGACGCAAATACAGATACTGTGGCACCGCCCAGTACACACTGAGGGATGGTTGTCAGGATTGCCGAGAATTTCGGAACCAGACCTGCTATACCAAGAATTGCAGCTGCAAGTCCCAGTACCCAGCGGTTGATGACCTTTGTGGTCGTAACGATACCTACGTTCTGGCTGTATGTAGCTGTGGGAAGACCTCCCAGAAGTGCTCCCACAACATTGGAAATACCGTATCCAACGATTCCTCTCTGCAGTTCCTCGTCCTTAGGAGTTCTGTCCATAGATCCGATCGTTGTGGCAGAATAATCTCCGATCGCCTGAATAGAATTAATGGCAAACAAAATTCCCAGTGCCACACAGGACGATGGCTCGAACTGCACTCCGAAATGCATCAGAGACGGAAGCTGACAGACCCCGGCCTCACCAACACTTGAGAAATCCACCATTCCAAAAGGAATAGAAACCAGGTATCCTACAATAATACCGATCAGGATCGAAGCCAGTTTCCAGATTCCTTTTCCAAAATGGTTCAGGGCTGTTACCACAGCAAGGGTAAAGAAAGCCACCAGCCAGTTCTGCCAGGAGCCATAATTCGGGTTGCTTGTGCCGCCAGCCATATAGTTGATCGCTGTCGGATACAGGGACAGTCCGATGGTAAATACAACCGTACCAGTGATCAGCGGCGGGAAGAACACTCTGATCTTACGGACCAGTATACCCATGATAAAGGCTACAATACCACCAACAATCTGTGCACCAAGGATTGTCGAGATTCCATAGCCTTCTGCGATCGCCTGCATACTTGGAACGTAGGCAAAGCTGACACCCATGATCATCGGAAGTCCGGATCCAAGTGTGAATCCACCCTTCTTGCCAATCGGAAACAGCTGGATCAGTGTTGACAGTGCAGAGATCACCAGCGATGCCTGGATCAGAATAACACGGTCTTTGTCGCTCAGACCGCCACCGCCTACAGCACCGGCTACGATGATCGCCGGAGTAACACAGCCAACGATCATGGCAACAACATGCTGCAGAGCAAGCGGAATAGCTTCCTGGAACTTTGGAACACCACTCAGTTCAAAAATACTACCTCGTTTCATTTTTTCCTCCTGTTTCTATTCCGGCCACCCTTTCCTCTTCGTCTGCCCTCTTTCTTCCAATGTGCCGGAATCGTATGTTTTTTGAGATTATCCGTCCTGACCGCTCCGAATAATCGTCAATGCGTATATATTATAACAAAAAGTTTTTGAAAACACAATTAAAATATCCAATTTTTTTGTATAGACAGCAAAAAATTTGGATACTTTTCATGATAAAATCTGTATTTCTCACGTCAAAAGTTCAAACGTATGATACAGATCCACTCTTCCATATCCCCACGCAGGATTAGGATACTGCATTTCTCCGTCCCGGACTGCTCCGCGGCTCAGATAATTCTTGACGCTGTTTCCGGTAAAATATGGCTCGTTTCCACGAATCAGGGCCCATTCAAACAAGAGTGCCGCAATCCCTGCACTCTGTGCCGCTGCCAGACTGGTTCCGGTTGCTTCGGCGAAGGGCCGCCCTGCTCCGATGGATGCCGTCAGAATTCCAACTCCCGGTGCTGCAAAATCCGGTTTTACTACATTTTCTGTATTATAGCCCCGTCCCGCCTGAATATAAAGGCTGTTGTCCTGATGCTGATAAGCAGTGACAGTCATGCCGTCTTTCGCATCTCCCGGGGAAGTGATCGTAAATTCCGGAGAGGATTCCAGGAAATACGTTTCATCAGAGATCATGCCTCTGACCGGCAGCCAGAGATGAAACCATGTATTATCCTCCATTCGTTCCTCCACAAACAGCTTCCATATTCCGGGAGCCGGGTGCAGGAATCGAAAAAACACCAGCGTTTTTCCTGTCCGCCGCTCGATAGGTATGTAGTTGACCAGGATTTTTGTTTCTACAAACACAAAGGACAGTTCCTGTGTCCCGTATTTCAAAGCACTGCTGACAGGAAGTTTCTCTCCGGTCGGTGACTGAATGGTAATGTTATAGAAATTAGGAGAATCGCCCCAGAATTCCATAGAAAACCCTCGAACGCTCTCCTGTTCTCCTACCTTCAGTTCTACCGCATCTGTTTTTGTCGGTCCTGCGGTTCCACTCAAATAATGATGTCTTGCGGTTCCTTCATTTCCGGCTGCGATAGAGATGGAATTCTGGCTGAAGCTTGCTGTGCTGTTGATAAATTCACTTAAAGGACCATCTCCTCTGTGTGCTCCCATGCTGCTTCCAAGCCCGATACAAATGGAAAGGGGCATCTTACGCTTTACTGCACACTGCAGTACGTAGGAGATTGCCAACATGATGTCATCCTCCTGAAAAACCTCTGCATCGTTGGAAAGAAGATAAAAATCCCGCAGATATTTTTTGGCCGGCTTCAGTTTGACGATTACAAGCTCCGCTTCTGGTGCTGTCCCGGAAAAATTTTCCTCCGGCATACGGTTTCCTGCGGCTGTGGCGGCAAGCTCTGTTCCATGTCCGTTCTGATCTGTGGATGGAACGATTGCAAGTGGATCCGAAGCAGAAAGTGCCTCATCGATCTGTTTTTTTGTAAATTCCCTTCCATAGGGAATCTGGCCTGAGCGTTTCCCCGGCAGAGACTGGTCCCAGATACTCACAATCTTACTCTGATTTCCATTACGAAAAGCCGGATGTCGGTAGTCGATCCCCGAATCAATGACTGCTACCAGCGTTCCGGCTCCTTTTAAATTAAGATATGGATGATCATGAAGCTTAAGCACACCTGAGGTGCTCAGAGCCCCGGAATCCATGTATGTGTAACATTTCGGTATCGAAGAATACGAATAACTGTTAAATCCCAATTCTGGAACATCTTGCTCCGCAACATAGAGAATTCCAAACAGATCGTTGACAATCTGAAAGTTTTCGTCCGACCGATAATCAAAATCTCCATGAACATTCTGATTATAACGGATGATAAAATTCTGATACTTCTGGCTCTGTGCCGGTGCCACGGCTTCTTCTGCTATCTGCATGGCCAGACTCCTCCATCCTTCTTTTGTAGAAGGTATGTACCTGCCATGATGTTTATGTCTGTTTCCGGGAACTTCTTACTGTTCGCTCCATCCACAGCCTTATAACACCGGAAGCTTTTATTCCATTCAGGAATGTCTGCCTGGATTTTCTCTGCTTCTGAGGATTAGAATCAGGATTCCTGCTACACCGATAAACAGGCTGATAAACTGAGAAGTTGACAGTACTCCAACGCTTCCGCGGATCAGATCTCCCCGGAAAAACTCCAGAATAAATCTTCCAATACTGTAAAAGAGGAGATAACAGGCAGCCACCTGACCATCCTTCTTCTTTCTTCCGGCAATAAACAGAAGTATTCCGAAATGTACAAAGTCCAAAAGGCTGGAATAAATTTCAGTCGGGATCAGCGGCACATTGTTTGGTGCAAACTCCGATTCGTGGAATGTGATTGCCAGAATACTGTCCGTCTTTTTTCCATAACAGCAGCCTGCAAGCAGACAGCCAATCCGCCCAAACCCCTGTGCCAGTGCAACGGAGGGCATTACAAGGTCGAAATATGCCCAGAACTTGATCTTTTTTGCCCGACAGTAGATCCAGCCTGCCAGAATTCCTCCGATAATTCCTCCGTAAACTACAAATCCGTCTGTCAGAGTGTCCAGAAGAAATCCCGGATCCTTCATCACAGAATCCCATTCTGTGATCCAGTAAAGAAGCTTTGCACAGACAAGTCCTCCCAGAAGTCCCCAGAGGACAAGGGCAAATACATGGTCACTGCTGAGGCGGAGCTTCCTGGCCCTGCATTCGGTCACGATCCAGGCTGCGATCACACCAAGTGCGATCATGGCACCATATCCGTATACGGTGAGCGGTCCGATTGTAAAGAGTTCGTTTTTCACAGGCTTTTGTCTCCCTTCCATATTCTCAGAAGTTCCTGGTTTGCCCGGTCATTCAGATGATTCCCGTCGCAGGCATCCGGATCACATTCTCCACAGACATCCATTCCCAGAATCTGCTGTTTATCCAGAAGGATTTCCACAAACTGACACAGTTCTTCCAGTGTCATATCTCCCTGGCTCCAGGTGGTCGAAGCGTCATCCTTACAGAGAACGTCCTTGTCAACCGAGATGTACATCGGATAATCCATTTCCATCTTCTCAAAAAATGCTCTCTTTTCTTCTGGAGTCATTATGCGCAGTTTCTCTCTGGATAAATACTGTACCTTCTGTCGAAAGACTGGCTCCGTCTGGTCAAAGGCCTCCTGATCCGGCCCGATCAGGATCACTTTCTCAAGAAGAGGAAGCTCCTCAAGGGAAGCTGCGATCCATCCTCCGCAGGAGAGCAGTCCGCCAAAGGCCGGCAGCTGCATATCCGTATGATTGTCAAATGCAACCAGCCGGAATGGGGTTTCCAGTTTCTCCAGCCAGATACGGCTCATATAGTGATAGTTCCCGGAATCAATAAAATGCATTCCCTCTGCCGAAAATTTTTTCAGTTTTTCTTTCAGAACCTTCGCTGCCTCTTCATCGCAGTAGCAGTTGCTTCCCGTAAGCTCCTGTACCTCCACCCAGGAGATGTTTTGTCTCTGTATTTCTCCGGTCCGCCAGAATTGCTGCTGTCTGTAAATTCCCGAAAAGTTCATGATGATAATGTCTTCTTTTTTTGTCATAGAGCCATCTTACCACGAAGAGAAATATCCCGCAACTTTATATGAAGGAATTTCCTTTCTATTATATGGAAGAATTTCCTTTATGAAATGAAAGAAAACCCTGGAAAAGATTCTGTGAATCCTCTCCGGGGCTTTCTCATTGTTTGTCGTTCAGGACGAATAAATCTCAGGCTTTGTCAACAGAACCAAACAGTTCCATTTTTTCTTTAACAGTAGCCTTGATTGCTTCGAATCCAGGAGCAAGAAGTTTACGTGGGTCATATCCTTTGCCCT
>OLPC01002930.1_pt1 | contig 11988 bp, 8 predicted proteins | sample 1672341 | NCBI WGS metagenome assembly OLPC01 (sample SAMEA3136673, study PRJEB25190) | human gut metagenome | reverse complement strand
AGTTATAAAAACTTAAATATCAGAGAGTTATAAATTATTCAGTAAACACTATTTATATTTTTCGGCATCGTCATCACGACGTTGCCTTTTTTCAACTAAACTCGTTAAATATCAATAGCTTTATGTGGACAACAATGTTATGCTTTTACTTGTCCGACCCTCTTACTTATCCGTTGAGAAGTCGCCGGTCCAGAAGCGGTAAGCCACGTGGCTGTAATACTTCTCGCCTGGCTTGAGGTAAGGCGACGGCCAGTTGTGCTTGTTGGGTGAGTCGGGATATTTCTGGCTCTCCAGACAAACCGACACGTGCTTCGGATATTTGATGCCGTGCTTGCAGCTTACGCCAGTTCCCTGGAAGTTGCCTGTGTAGACCTGAACGCCCGGCTCGTTGGTATACATCGAGAGACCAATCTTTGTCAGCGGCGACCAGAGCACAGCGCAAACCTTCGTGTCGTCGCCCTTGCCGTCCTTGTATGTGTTGAGACACCAGTTATGGTCGTAGCCCGAAGCGTTGCGAATCTGCTCAAACGACGTGTCGCTGATGGTCTGAGAGAGAGCGTGTGCCTTGCGGAAGTCCATCGGTATGCCCCCTACGGGAAGAATCTCGCCCGTTGTCATGTATGTAGAGTCAGCGGGAGTGTAATTGTCTGCATTGAGATAGAGCCACATATTGGTGCCTTCCTTGGAAGGGTCGCCGTTCAGATTGAAGTAGCTGTGGTTGGTCATGTTCACCACGGTCTCCTTGTCTGTCGTGGCATCGAAGGTGATGTCCAGCGTATTGTTGCTCAATACCTTATACGTGGTATATGCCGTAACGGTTCCGGGGAAGTTGTTGTCGCCGTCGGGAGATACGATGGTGAGGATGAGCGTCGAGTCGTTAGGCTGCTTGGCATCGTAAACCTGATACATCCAACCTGAAGGACCGCCGTGGAGACAATGTCCGAAATTGTTCTGAGGCAGCTGGTATGTCTTGCCAGCAACCGTGAGCTTGCCGCCGCCGATGCGGTTGGCGTAACGTCCTACAGACGAGCCGAAGTCGCTCGGGCTGTTCACGGAGTCGGTATACTGCTTCAGATTGTCATAGCCAAGCACCACGTCGGTGGGTTTGCCGTTTGCGTCAGGCACGACAAGCGAAACTACGCGACCGCCGAAATTGGTGATGCACACTTCCATGCCGTTGCTGTTCTTCAACGTGAAAAGTGCAGTCTTCTTATTGTTTACAATCGAATCGAAACGTGCGGGGTTGAGTCCTGAAACAGTCTCTTCCACCGGTTTGCCCGATGTGCATGCCGTGATGGCAAGGGCTGCTGCAGCAACACCAATAAATGCTGGCTTGAATGGGTTCATATTGAATATTGTTTTTAGTTATTATTTTATGTACTTTGCTTTTATGGGTGTAAAATTACCACTTATTATTTTATCCACAAAATGTTTCAGTAGTTTTCTTTTCATAAAAGTGTTCTTTTGACACTTATGCGCTATAATTTAACATTTATAAAGACTTCCAGCCGTTTTTATAGTAATAAATCGGCGTCATGGCATCATAAAAGCGAAGCCTTGGATTTCGTAGATATAATCGGCTATAATATATAATATGAATAACATTATATAAAATAGGCATGGAAGTTTTCCGATTCCAGTAATATCCACCATGCAAATATCGTCCAAGCGGTAAAAACATGTTACAAAATAAAAAACGGTTATAGAGATTCATTTGGCTGTTTTTGTGTGGTTTTGCTTCGATAATTACCCCATAACATACAAGAAAAGCCTCTCTTACCTTCCAATACAGCCACTGTTGGAAGGCAAGAGAGGCTCTTTTGTATGACAATAGAGGCGGTATTGGAGTGGTAAAGTGGCTCTATAGCAGCCCTATTGTGCTTGTTTTGCTTCGCCATACATTGCACACGTTATTTCCTAATAGCATAATTAGCTGTGCATCAGTACGCTATCGCTGCACGCTCAAAACTCAAAAATTTCGCACTAAAGATTTCTTAGTGCGTTCAACTCATAGTATTGAGCATCAGAAATGCAAATATTGTCATCGGCAGAGCTTCCCCACGCACTATCTTCACATCCTTGATAATCAAGCGCATTGCACTTTAATCGGTACGAGCAGTACTTTGGCCTTTAGCCGAATATCCTCGGGAAGTTCAATTCCTTGATAATCAGCTGTTGCACATATCCTGTCGTACCACGCTTATTCTTTGTGCTATTTTGCGGTAGCTCTGATGAAGCAAAGGTAGCTATAATCAGTGAGAAACGAGCAGAAAATAGCAGAATTGTGATGGCGGAAACTTTATTTAGCCCTTCTTTATAGAGAAATTGGTGTAAAACGCAATAACTTGGATAATTATTTCCATTATCTTTCTTAATTATCCAAGATAATTTTTACCTTTGTAGACCAAGAAACACATGAAAGGATATGGCAAAGAAAGATATCAATCGCATCAAGATAGTATTGGTTGAAAACAAAAGGACAGCCAAGTGGCTGGCAGACGAATTGGGTAAAGACCCAGCCACCGTGAGCAAGTGGTGTACCAACAGTTCGCAACCAAGCCTCGAAACTCTTGTACAAGTGGCAGAGGCTCTTGATGTGGATGTAAGGACGCTTATCGTGCAGACGAAGAAGAGCCGTATTGAGATAGAGGCGGAGAAACTTCTCAATATATCGCCTAAACAATAATCTAAAGCAATTATGACAACAAAGGAAATTGACGAAAAGCCGTCGGACAATGCACGCCGCCTCTTTGAGTCGGGTGATATAGATAAGATTCCTGTCGGCACTACGGAACGATGTGTTGCAAACGAAAATAAAAATACAGTTATGGCAAATTATGCTGCTGGTCAAAGAATAACGGTCAGAGGTGAGGACTTTCTCATCACAAACATTGAGCCCGATGTGAATGGCAACTATCTGTTACATTGCACGGGTATCAGTGAACTTGTGAAGAATCATCACTTTGTTTTCGATACAAGCATCGACAAGAATATGGAGATTGTCAGCCCTATCAACACTCAGTTGGTGGCAGATAAGGATCCACGTTGGCGTAAGACAAGACTTCTTGTCGAGACAGCCATCCGTAACAATGCATTCTTCTCACAGAAGATTACCGTAGCGCAGGGTGGCGCATATGATATTGCAGAGTATCAGATGGAGCCTACTCTTAAGGCTCTTGAATTGCCACGCCCTCGTCTGCTGATAGCAGATGGAGTAGGTCTTGGCAAGACTATTGAAGTCGGTATTTTTCTCAGTGAGATGATTCGTCGCGGCAGAGGAAAGCGCATTCTTGTCTGCGCCCTTAAAAGCATCCTTGCACAGTTTCAGGAAGAAATCTGGAACCGCTTTGCCATTCCCCTTGTTCGTCTTGACAGCGTAGGCGTAGCCAAGATTCAGAACGAGATACCTCTCAACAAGAATCCGTTCGACTATTACGACAAGACCATCATCTCCATTGACACGCTGAAAAACAACGGTCGTTTCCGTGCATGGCTGGAGAAGACGCATTGGGATATCATTGTGATTGATGAGTGTCACAAGGTTGCCAACGACACCAGTCTGCGTGGCGACCTTGCACAGTTCATTGCGCAGAAGTGCGATTCGCTGATTCTCACATCTGCCACCCCTCATAACGGTAATGCCGAGTCGTTTGCCAACCTTATGCGAATGCTCGACCCTATCTCCATTCCTCGTAATGGCGAGTACACACAGGAGGATGTCAGACCCTATTATGTACGCCGTTTCAAGAAGGATATTGAGGACGAAAGAATCCGTGGTCAATTCCAGAACCGAAAAGTTATAAGCATACCGGTTAATCTGCATCCTGAGGAAGAGAAGTTCCTTAAGGTGCAGCATACTCGTTTCCAATCTGTAAACAAGGCAGACAGTAGTGATCCTCTCTATGCTTTGTCGCTCTTTAAGAGCTATCTGTCATCCCCTTATGCAGCAAAAGCCTCGTTGGAGGAGCGTAGCAAGAAGGATGACAGCGTTGAGGTAAAGGAACTTCTTGACCTGGTTAACGTTAATATCTCGTCGGGTATTGATTCTCGCTATGTGGCTTTCAGGGATAAACTGAAGGAAATATGGAAGAAGAATCCTAAAGAGCGTATCGTGATTTTTACGGAGCGTATAGCCACAATGAAATTCCTTGAGGAGAATATCAAGAAAGAATTTCGTCTGAGTGATAATCAGGTGAAGCGTTTCGACGGTTCTCTCTCTGATACGGAGCAGGAAGAGATGGTTAACGACTTCGCCAAGGAGGACAGTAAGATTCGCGTGTTCATCTCCAGCGACTCAGGTTCGCAAGGTGTCAATCTGCACTACTTCTGTCACACAATGTTCAACTATGACATACCTTGGAGTCTTATCACCCTCGAACAACGTAATGGCCGTATCGACCGCTATGGTCAGAAGAAAACTCCTGTCATCTACTACCTTGTGGCAAATGGTCAGGAAGAAGATTTGCGTACAGATTTTCGCATTCTCGACAAGCTTCTTGAGAAAGAGCAAGAGGTGCATGATGTTCTTGGCGATGCCATGAGCGTCATGGAGTTGTACAACAGCAAACAAGAGGAAGATGAGGTTGCAGATGCCCTGCGTAAGGGCGATGAAGACTTCCTGCAACCTGCACGTCGCCGTCGGCGTGGTGGATTCAAACGTCCAGACGTGGTTACAACTACTCCTGCTAAAGAGCATCTCTCCGAAAAGATATTCGAGCCTAAATTGTCGCTTTACAAGTCGGATGAGGATTTCTATAAAGATCTCTTCAATGAATTGGAGGCTATTGATTCCATCCATCATGGAGATGTGCGATGGCAAGATGGTGATGTGCCTTATGTAGAGGTGAAGAATAATGCTGAACTTACTGATGTGTTGTTTGATATTCCTCGTGAGGCTATCCCCTCGGACAACATCTTCCGTCTGTGTGCCGACAAGCACACGCTGAATAAGTCCATTGCTGATTCGCGCAAAAGCAAAAATGGCGACTGGAGCAAATTTCTGCCGCTGTACGACTTGCATCCAATCATTCAGTATCTGCTTACAAAGTTCACAGCATCGGTACCAAAGAATCAGGCTTTTGTTGTCAAGGGCGAACAGATACCCGCAGGCATGAGTTATTACTTGTTCTATGGTAGTCATGCCAACGGACTGGGACAGAACCTTATCAGCAAGTTCTTTCTCGTACCCCTCGACAAGGAAGGTGCATTGAGAGACAAACCAGTTTCTCTGTTTGATTTCCTTGAGCAATATCAGCTTACAGATGGATTCCTGCAGGGTGTTCAAGAAAAGGATATCAAACTGCTCCAGGAGAACCTGAAGAGTGCCATTGACTTCGGCTCTGAACTCTATATGAAGGAAAAACAGTTTGATATAGCAGAGAAGATGGAAAGGGATTTGTAAGCCTACAAAAAGAAACTCAATCTCTGGGCCACCAATGCCGAAGAGTCTCTCTTCCAGATAGACTCTGATGACATCAAGATTACACGTCGCAATCACGACAAGGAAATAGAGGAAATAAAGAAAATCAGCGACCAGTCGAGCCAGTTTTATAAGGACATGTTCTCGCTCGACAAGGCTGAACCTTATATGCGCCTCTTGGCTGTTTTCTATAATTTTTAACCCGATTTAAACAAGCTTATTATGGCTGACAATATAAAATATCGTTTTATCCAGAATGTAGGAGACTATTTCCCATCGGGATATTTCAGCGACGACTTCTTCGAGAAGGTACAGAAGTGCGCTGGCATTTCAAACGATGAGGTTAAGGACATCTGCAGTCCTTACGTTCGCCTGAAGCAGGAATACAACGATTACAAGAACTTCATCATCAACGATCGTCCACGTGTGGAAGATGCCATCAAGAAGACACACGACTTCCACACACGTCTGTTGTCGATTCTTGGTTATCAGACCGACCATGCATACCAGGAACATTGTGTCGTCAACGACGAGTCTACTCCAGTAGAGATGATTCCCGTGCGCCATGTCATTCGTCAGGGCGAGCAGGTCAAGATGCTCGTAATGGAGATGCAAAATCTCATACCCATTGAAGAGAAAGAGCCGGCAGGTCTTTTCGAACAGCAATACGAAAGCGACGAACGTAGCGGACAGCAGAAATATTCTGCCCGCCAATGGCGTTTTGTCTTCAACTTAGATACCGAGAAGTATAAGATTTCTCCTGCCATCATCAACAAAGCCATCACGCATATCTTTCTCTTGCCTGAGGAGCGTCGCCCGCATTTCATTCTGATGTTGGCAGGCAACACCGTGTTCCTCTTCGACAAGGACAAGTGGGCTAAGGGTAGCTATCTGCAGTTCTCGCTCGACGATCTCTTTGCGCAGGCAAGCATCGATGCCAAGCATCGCACACTCTATGCACTTTTTCACATGCTTGTGTCTAAGCATACTTTGGCAGCAGAAGGCGAAATGGTGCTGATGGACACCATCATTGAGGAGAGTTATAAGAATGCTTATGAGGTAACGAAGGATCTTAAGGAAGGTGTGATTCTTGCCGTAGAGACCCTTGCCAACGAAGCTCTCTATTGGTGGAAGCAGAACAACAACATTCCCGTGAGCGACTATACCGACGACACTTTCGAGTCGGAGGTGAAGGACGACTGCCTTACCATTATATATCGTCTGCTCTTCCTCTTCTATGCCGAGAGTCGCGACGAACTTGAAATTCTCCCTGTAGATGACGAGGTGTATAAGCTTGGATATTCTTTGGAGTCTCTGCGCGACCTTGAGATGGTGCGTTTAAACTCAGATGCCAGTCGCAATGGCTACTTCTTTGACGATAGCATACATCATCTTTTCTCACTTTTGTCTGATGGTCATAACGCCAAGGCAGCCGACGGAAACAGCAAGAGTTTTCGTGTGCGTCCTATTGACTCTCCTCTCTTTAATGACAAGAATTTGCACCATCTGGCAGGTGTGTGCATCCGCAACATCAAGTGGCAGGAGATTATCAAGGCTCTGTCGCTCTCAAAGAAGAAGAACTATTGTGGCCGTATCAGCTATGCCAACTTGGGTGTGAACCAGTTGGGTAGCGTATATGAGTCGTTGCTCGCCTTCCGTGGTTTTTATGCCGAGGAGGATTACATTGAGGTGCATAAGGCAAACGCCCCTCAAGACGGCACCTTCCTTGTGCCTTACAGCCGTATGGGCGATTTTGATATATCAGAGGTGCTTTGCGACCAACAGACGGGTAACCCCGTCATTTTGCCCGAAGGTACCTTTGTATATCGTTTGAATGGCCGCGATCGCCAAAAGTCTGCCAGCTACTATACGCCTGAGGTATTGACACGTAGCACTGTGAAGTACACCCTCAAATCTATTCTCGACGATGTGCGTGCCAACAAGCGTCAGGCAACCGAACTCCTTGAACTCAAGATTCTTGAGCCAGCCATGGGTGCTGCCGCCTTCCAGAATGAGGTCATCAATCAGTTGGCTGAGGCTTACCTTGCCGAACAGCAACGTCAGCAGAGAGAAAAGGGGCTGCGTAACTGGCGCGTACAGCCCGACCGTTATCGCGACGAGTTGCAGAAGGTGAAGGCTTATATAGCCACACATAATGTTTATGGTGTCGACTTGAACCCAACTGCCATTGAGCTGGGTAAGCTCTCCCTATGGCTTAATGTTATCCATAAGGATATGGAGACTCCGTTCTTTGCCAACCGTTTGGCTTTGGGTAATGCCGTCATTGGTGCTTGGCTTAAGGTGTACAGCAAGCAGGACGTTTATGGCATCTTTGACCGTCGTGGCTCTACGGCAAAGGTAAACAAGTGGTGGGAAAAGGCTCCACACAAGGTTAAGTTCTTCAGCAACAGAGTTAATCGCTCTGTCAATGAGGTGTATCATTTCCTTTTGCCTGACGCCAACATGCTGGGTGTGCGTAGCATCAAGGAGCAGAAGAAGGCGCATGCTAATGAGGATAAGCGCATGGCTGCTATGCTCAAGGATTGGACTGCACCTATTGGCGATGCCGACTTCAAGACCTTGCAGCGTATATCGGGTAAGATTGATGTGCTTTTGAAGGAGTATTTCACCAATCAGCTTTCTATAGACAAGCTCACCAACAATCGCAACGATATTTGGGATGGCATAGACCATTCGGCAAGCAATACGCTCTTCAAGGCTGAGGAGCAGGCGGAGTCGTATGCCAAGAAGCAGCAACTATTTGACACTCGTTATCGTCATGACAATGCCTATCGCAAACTCAAACTTGCGATGGACTATTGGTGTGCCCTGTGGTTTTGGGAGTATGACGATGCTATATATTTACCTACTCGCCAGGAGTATTGGGGCGACATAGAGGCTTTGCTTGATGTTGATAACTCTCAGCTTGACACCAAGACCCGTCAGGCTTTGGAACGTGCTGGCTCGAATGTAGTATCTGAGGATATGCCGGAATATGGCAAAATGACAGAAGATGAATCGCAGATTGTGACAAAGACCCAAGAAGAGATTCTTACAGACTCTCATGCTTATGTGTCGTTGTTTGCTGATGAGGACCCTTTGCGCCTGAAGATTGCCGACCGCCTTGCCAAGCGTTACCATTTCTTCCACCCAATGCTGGAGTTTATTGAGGTGTTCTGGCTGAGGGATGGATTTGATATTATTTGTGGTAATCCGCCGTGGATAAAACTTGAGTTTGATGAACAGGGTATTCTTTCGGAGAAATATCCTGAGGTGGCTATTCGTAAGATGTCGGCTCCTGATGTCCGTAAGATGCGTGATAAGATGTTTGAGCAGATTCCTGCTACAGAGGAACTATATCGTTCTGAGGAAATTGATACAGCATGCAGCTCTAAATTTATGAGTGCATACTGTAATTATCCTTTGCTCGTTGGGCAGCAGACTAACCTTTATAAGTGTGTACTTGAGAATGCAATGGATATGGCTTCTGAGGATAATGGCTATATAGGATTACTAACACCAGAAAGTATCTATGACGACCCTAAGGGTCAACCACTTAGACGCGAACTCTATAAGCGTTTGCGCTATCATTTCCAGTATCAAAATGAACTTCGGCTTTTTGCCGAAGTTCATCACCATACGGTGTATGGTGATCAACTTCTCGGCCCACGCCGAAGTTCATCACCGCGCTTCGCTTCGCTCAGCAATTTGTTCCATCCAAGTACAGTGGACGCTTGTTTTGTGCATGATGGACATGGGTTGTGTGGAGGCATTAAGGATGAAGATGGCAATTGGAATACCAAACCTCATCGTGACCGTATTGTTACTATTACTGATAAAGAATTGCAGGTGCTGTCTGATACGTTTGAAGATGGTGCTACGGGGGATTGTGCCAAGTTGGTAAGTTTGCATTCCAAGGAGATTGTTGAGGTATTGGAAAAATTTACTTTCTTGAAAAAAACTCTTAAAGATTGTAATGTGCTATTTTCTGCAGGTTTTCATGAAACAAATGATGTCGATAAGGGAATTATTAGAAGATGCACAAAAATGCCGAATATTGTAAAGTATGAATGTATTTTAAGTGGACCACATATTTATTTGGCCAATCCTTTTTATAAAATTCCAAGAGTAAAATGTATTCTCAATTCAGATTATGATACTGTAAACTTAAATGATTGTAATTGTTTTTTAAGGGTTAACTATGTGCCATCTACTGATATAAATACTTTTAAGAGTAATTTTAGAGGCTTGTTAGTAGAACACGATGAGCAAGGAAAACCAGTATATGATGATTGGTTTAAATATTATAAGTTAGCTTTCAGAGAGCAAGTCGGGGCTAGTTCTGAACGAACTTTGGCAGGTGCTATATTACCTCCAATGTTTTCACATATTTATAAATTGGTTTCGTTGCTATTCCCAAATATTGATGATATGTTGGACTTTGCTTCATTGTCTTTTTCTTTGCCTATGGACTTTTATATAAAGACTATTGGTATTACAGATATGACTCCAGGCAAAATGTCTACTTTCAGATTAGGGCTTAATAATAAGTTTAAGAGAACTCTATATGTTCGCACCCTCCTCCTCAATAGTCTCACTACAGCCTATGCCGACCTCTGGCAAGAGATGTGGGATGCCGCTTACAAGCAAGAAACCTGGAGCATAGACGACCCACGTCTCAAGCCATTCGACCAGCTGCATGAAGATTGGGCATGGGACATTCCCTTGCGCAACTACTTCGAGCGCAGACAAGCTTTGGTAGAGATAGACGTAATAGCAGCTATGGCATTGGGCTTGACTTTGGAAGACTTGGAGATGATCTACGCCATTCAGTTCCCCGTTCTTCAGCAGAACGAGGCAGACACATGGTACGACCAAAAGGGCAACATCGTCTTTACCTGTTCAAAGGGATTGACAGGCGTAGGTCTCGACCGCAAGCGCAACACTAAAACTGGTATGTTGGGATGGGAAGACATCCGTGGAGAGCAGATAGGCGAAAACACCTATGCAGGAACGTCGCCTACTCATACCCATACCATCGACCCAGCCAAGAGCGAACTCTACGGCGGACAGCAAGTAACATATTATGCTCCCTACACCCGTTGTGACCGCATAGAAGATTACCGCCGCGCCTGGGCTCACTTTGAGGAAATGTTTAATAAGTAGTATCTGCGTATTGCAAGTGTAGAACAAAACTCGTATCACTATGAAGCAATATATCAACGAACTCTTGGCAGTTCTGAAAGAATATCACCAGTTGGGAATAGCCAATCAGATAGACTATCAGAAGTTCTATCTGTATTCCATCATTACTCACTCTACAGCCATCGAGGGCTCTACGGTGACCGAGATAGAGAACATGCTACTCTTCGATGAAGGCATATCCGCCAAAGGTAAGCCAATGGTGGAGCAACTTATGAACCTCGACTTGAAACGAGCTTACGAACAGTCTATCAGTTGGGCTAAGGAGCATAAGCTTTTTACTATAGAAATGCTACAACAGCTCTCGGCTATAGTGATGAGAAACACAGGTAGCCATTATAGCACTTTGGGAGGTGAGTTCGACTCTTCTAAGGGTGACTTGCGATTGTGTGGAGTAACCGCAGGGCCTGGTGGACGTTCATATATGGACTATCGCAAGGTGCCGATGAAGCTGAAAGAGCTATGTGATCACATCAACCAGCGACGCGAAGCCCTCATCAAGAAAGCCGATGACATAGAAGCTTATCTCCTGAGCTTTGATGCCCATAACCTTCTCGTTACCATTCATCCTTGGGTGGATGGCAACGGAAGAATGTCGCGACTTATCATGAACTATCTGCAATTTGAGTTTGGACTCATCCCTACAAAGGTCCTGAAGGAAGACAAAGCTGCATATATCGAGGCACTCAATCAATCACGCGAAGAAGAAACGACAGTTCCTTTTCAGCAGTTTATGCTGCAAGAGCATAGCAAGAACCTGCGCAATGAGATTGAGGTATTCAAAAAATCAATGGCAGAAGACGTTATCATCAATGAAAACAAGGTGGTCCAGAAAGGTGGTCCAGAAAACAGAAAGGTGGTCCAGAAGAGTGGTTCAGAAACAAGAGACGCTATCATCCAACTGATAGCCGACAATGCTAACATCACTTCAAGAGACATGGCAAACAAGCTAAATATCAACAGAAGCGCCATATTGAAACACCTAAAGAAATTGCAAGAAGAAAACCTCATTGCCCGCGAAGGTTCACAGAAATCAGGCAGATGGATTATATTACGAAAATAAAATCCTGCCAACGATTACTTTGAAAGAGGTTAAAACAAGAATCGTTAATAGAACGTACTAATATATGAAAATAAATAAGAAATCAGACCTTTATAACGCTAGCATTGAAGAAATTCAGGCTTTCTTCAAAAGTGTTATTTTTAAAGGACAGTATAAGGAATTTCCTCCAGAACGTGAAGATAAGCGTTTTTGTGGAAAGATAGAACATATTACAATTAATGGTGAGACAAATGACCTTTGTCCCACTTAAATCCGGCAAAACGAAATGTGCTCGATTTGAAAAACGAAACGTGCAAAAATCGGG
>OLPC01002928.1_pt1 | contig 12004 bp, 8 predicted proteins | sample 1672341 | NCBI WGS metagenome assembly OLPC01 (sample SAMEA3136673, study PRJEB25190) | human gut metagenome | reverse complement strand
AGCTCAGTTGGTAGAGCAACTGACTCTTAATCAGTGGGTCCTGGGTTCGAGTCCCTGAAGGTGTACCAAGTTGAATCCCGTGTATTTTGCACGGGATTTTTTGTTGTATGTATCTGCAACAGCCCGGCTGATTCAGTCGGGCTGTTGCTTTTGATCATTTCGGCAGGTGCAGGAAGCCGCCGGTGAAGGCAGCGGGGAAGGTGAAATTTTTCTGACCGTCAGCAAATTTTACATATATATGTTTATCAGCGATTGACTGTACTTTTCCTTCGCCGAATTTTTTATGTATTACGGTCATACCTACTGTTATTGACGATTCGTCAAAATCGGGGGTATTGCTGCGTTTTCTGTCGGGAACGGGTAAAGCGGCTTTGGGAACGGGTGATTTTATGCCGAACTTTTCGGTCACAAGAGGCGGAGTGGTTGGACTTGCAGCGGTGGACTTGCCTGACGGCTTAACGGATTTTACCGCTGATGACCGGGTGACTTCTTTCTTTAACTCCGCTATATCTTCTGTGGCTTCGGTAGGCTGAGGAGCGTTCATTGATTCCTGTTGATTATAGAACAGCTTTTTGTATTCATCTTTTCTTATGGCGGTATCCCAACCGCCTATTTCCTTATCGTTACGGTGCATATCAATTCCGGTATAGGTAAGGCTTGCGTCCTCGTAGCGTTTGAACTGGAAAATGGAATGATTCATAAGGCTGGAGTTGAAAACGCCGAGCGAACACAAAAGGTCGAAATCCTTTGTATCAAGGCCGGTCACTTTTTTGAAAAGACCGGGTTCAAGCTGGGTTATAACGTCCTTGAGGCAGGATTCACGGTAGTCGGTAAGGTACATAAATACGGGAATTCTTGAAGCGAATTTCATCAGCTTTTCCTGTACCTCCTTACGCTTTGACTTGAACTCCTTCTCGGCTTCGGTAAGCTCTTTCTTTTCTTTCGGGGTGAGCTTTTCCACGCCGTCTTTCTTCAGCTTCTTTACAGCCTCGGACTTGTTGATAATTACCTCAAGCTCCTTGTTGAGATTGCGGAAAGCCTCGATATTTTCAAGTGCGGTCATTGCCTCTGTGCTTGCCATCAGACGTTTTAATGTATCGTTATCAACGTTAACAAGAAGGGCGGACTGCCAGCGCTTTGCGAGGAGGGTTGCGGAGGTTCCGGCAAGGGTAATATCAAGAATAGCCTGTGCGTTTACCTGCTCCATAGTCGAGCCGTCATAGGCTAAGACGGGCAGGAAGTTTATAAATTCGCTGACGTTCTTTTCGGGGTTTGTGTTCTCGGAATTCAGATTGCAGGCATAGTCGGATATCTGGCGGAGCGCACGGTCAAGTGCAAAGTCGAACACATAGCATTCGTGCTTGATTATCTCTACTTCGCCCTTCTCATTTTTTACCGTCCAGGGCGACTGCACACGGAAAGCTGACTGGAAATAGGTTTCCGGGCTTTTAAGATTGCGGAGCATAAATATGCCTGTCCACGGCTTTACGGTAACGCCTGTTGTCAGCTTGCCGCAGGTGAGGGTTATTGTCCTTGTAACGAGAGGATCGCCCATAGAATCAATAACGGGCTTTACCGCATCAAGACCTACGCCCGCTTTTATACCGGCGCAGACGTTTATCTTATAGCCCTGATTGTAATAGTTATTCTGACTTTGCATAAGAAGATTGTACATCGCAAAGCAGGACGCTACGCTCGGCAAAAACCATAGGGTGTGCGACAGTACGTTAAGAAGCCTTGTGTCTGAGAAGGGCATAGGCGGACGCTTGTCAACGCCAAGACTTACCGCAATTTTAAGGTCATCTACGCTTGCAGGCAGATATGCGCCACGGATAAGATCGAGCCATTTCTGCACCTCGTTCTCGTTTACGAAGCGAGCGTCCTCGCCTTTTCCCTTTGCGGAAAAGAACAGATTCAGATCGAAGCCGTCAAATTCTCCCTCAGAGGCCACAGAGCGTATACTTTCGGGAATTTTATAGGTCATCATTACCATACGGGGAAGTGACAGATAAGGGTTGTTTTCGCCCTTCCAGTTTTCTTTTGCGCTCTGTTCATCTGAATAAGTCCAGTTGAAAATCTGTTCTTCTATGAATTCACCGCTGTGCATTGCTCTGAACGGGGTACCGGACAGATAAAGGTAGTGTGACGAGGTTATCGGCAGAAAGGTTTCGTTTACGGCATTTCCTGCTTCTTCCTTCTGATATTTTTCTGCGTCAAAGTCTATATCTTCATCGTCGGGATCGTCAAACAGCTTCTTTGCGTTTTCTCTCCACGCTCCGAAATGGTATTCGTCAAATATGACTATATCCCAGTTGGTAGTATGGATAAACTCGTTCTTGTATTTTATACCGCCGTTTTCGTTAGTACCGAGCAGATCCTGAAACGAGCCGAAAACTACTATCGGTCTTGTGCTGTCGGCATTGTAATATGCCTCATCGATATTCTGCTTGTTATTATGTGCGTCCTTGTTTGAAACGTACTGCCAGCCCTCAAAATCAACGTGAGTTCTTAAGTCCTCGCTCCACGCCGACTCTACGGCAGGCTTGAAGGTGAGAATAAGAATATGCTTGAAATTCATCTTCTTGCAAAGCTCATAAGCGGCGAAGGTCTTGCCAAAACGCATTTTTGCATTCCACAGGAATTTTGGTATGCGCTCAGGCTCGGTCTTTTTAATGTTTTCAAAGTATTCAATTGTGCGGTCTACCGCTTTACTCTGTTCCGGACGCATTTTAAAGTCGGCGGTGCGGTATTCATCCGTCCTTTCGCCAGTACGAAGCTCACGCACGGCGGAGCGTACATCATTTACGGTACAGTTGTACCATTCGTTTTTGTCGGTGTTTTCGTTAAGACGGTGAAAGCCGTTACGTTTAAGAACGGCGTGTACGTCATGGTCGTTGAAGCACGAGCCGTCAGGACGCATTGCCGATTCCTCGCAAAGCACGGTGTAGCTTATCGCACTTGTATGGAGCTGTTCTTTTATACGCTGCTTTACATCACGGTCGGTGTAGCCTACTTTTATGTAGCCGTCGTGAGTTGTAACGCCGTTCAGCTTGTAGGCATAGATAGTCGGGTTTACCTCGGGGCGAGGGGTCACATACTTTTCAAATACGTCAGCCATTGTTGTCACCGCCTAAATCCATCGGTCTTATCATAGACTCGATAAAATTTATTTCTTCGTCTGTGAGATTGTATTTTTCGTAGAGTTCGGAATCTGTCCACGGTTTTGAGAAGTCTTGGAGGGGGACGAATAGAAATTTATCTTTAGAAATATTGATTGAAGTCAGTGCTTGAAGCAGTAAGAATCTGAAAAATTTTGTTTTCATATAGTCACAAAGATTATTTGCTTCTGTTTCGTTTTCAAAAGAACCTATACACAAATAGGTTTCTGTACATACTTCGTTAGGTTTAAGCACACGCATTGTTGATGAAATGACCAAATACGATCCGTCATTAGACGGTTTATTGCCACCTGACATTGCTTTTGTCATTATCACTTTATATTTGTTCAATAAATTATCTCTGTCTGATATTTCATTCTTGGTGATATACGATTTGCCATTCAGCGAATACAGTACACAATCTTCTTTTTTATATTCATTATGTCCGATTTCCTTGCTGAACAAATTGAAGCAATTTCTTGAATGAACAATCATATCTAAATAATTTTTTGTAACTTTATTTACTTTCCGGATAATCTGTATCGCTATATTGTTTCTTACAAATACAGGATACTCATTCAATTTCCGAATTGAACTGGAAATTTCTTCCCCTGCATTCATATTGATTATTTTACATTCTCCATTGTATTCTAAGCCCCACAAGAAGTAACAAATACCTCCGGCAATAGTAACTCCGGGAAAACAGTCAGCACTATTTGCAAAATCAACAATTGTCGATATTTTGCTTGAGTTCAACATATTGTTTCTAAAGTCATCTAGCCCTTTACCTCCAGCATACCAACGAGAAGGTATAATCATAGATAAATAACGAGGTTTTAATTGAAGTGACTTATACACAAATTCGTGATATATAGGCACAGAACTTGAACCTGTGCCACCACCGTCATTTAACTGATACGGCGGATTTGAAATAATAACATCGAACTTCATGCCAAAAATCTCCTCGGGGTGTAATGTATGTATCCATTCATACGCATAATATTCACGTTCATCGCCACGGTCGTACTGCGTTTCGGACGCACCGCAGAAAATGCATCTGCCGGATTTGTCGAACGAGTGGGGGATACGCTTGAAACGGATATTTCCGTCCGAATTTTCAAAGTGTGTTACCGAAAAAGCACTGTTTGCGTACTTACTGCAATAAAGGCTTCTGCGTGAGAGCAGGCTTGTAAGCTCGGTTATCGCAATGCCGTAAAGCTGATTTTTAAAAATATGGTCTATTCGTTGCTGTCTGTCGGGGATAACGGCTTCAAGACCTTTTATAAGGCGCTTTGCTATCTCACGAAGGTATACTCCCGTTTTCACGGCGGGGTCGAGAAACTTTGTATCGGGAGATGAGAAAAGCTCCTGCGGGAGCATATCGAGCATTTTGTTTACTATCTCCGGAGGTGTGAAAACCTCATCGTTTGAGAGATTGGCAAGGCAGGACAGAACATCGGGGTTGTATACCTTTTCGTAAAGTCCGCTTAAAATTCCGGTTGAAATATTATCAGCCATTTTCCCATAACCTCCTGTAGTTGCATATATATTTCCGTAAAAAAGTGCCCTCGCCTTCTGTGCTGTCGCTGAGGGTGAGCTGAGAAGCCTTTTCCTTATTGCCGTTCACCAGATCGTCAAAGCTGTAATCGCTGCGCTGTATATTACTGCCGAAAACGAATGCCCACTCGGAAAAGACTATATCCTGTTCGGTATCGTTGCAGTTTTCGTCTACGCACTTAAGAGTAAGGGCATTTCCGCAGACGATATTTCTTGACAGGATAAAGCGGACGGATTTTCTTGTATCATCGTTGCATTCTTTTTTGCAGACGGCTCTGTATTGCTTGTCCCAATGCTTAAACAGCCGTTCACGGCAGGTTTCGACATTATCAGCCATTATATCGACACCGTAAAGACTGCTTACCGCAAGGAGCGAGTATTTTTCATATTCAAGAGGACTGCGACCGTATTCAGACTTTACGACCGACAGCTTTCTTGCGAGAATTTCGGTAAGGAAATTGCCCGTTCCGCAGGCGGGTTCGAGAAAACGGCTGTCGATACGCTCGGTTTCCTGTTTTACAAGGTCGCACATTGCCTTTACTTCACGCTCGGCGGTGAAAACCTCGCCGTGTTCGGTAACACGTTGTCTGGATTTTATTTGTTGCTGCACTTAATCACCTTTTGTATTTAAGCAATTTATTCGGATAAAAATTGTCCATCATACAATAATAATAGCACAAAATTGCTCAATTAGCAACGATTTTATGAGATAATTTCATAAAATGCAATCAGAGGTGTGCTGTATGAATGAATTTGGCAACAGGCTGAAGAAAATCAGAATAGAAAAGAATATGTCGCAAAAGGACTTTGCAAGCAGGGCGAATATAGATAAAAGTATGATGTGCAGATATGAAAACGGAGACAAACGTCCGACGTATGAGGCTCTTTGCTCAATTGCAAGAGAACATAATATATCGCTTGACTATCTTTGCGGCTTACAGCAATCCGGAACGGTTTCGCTTATCGGGCTTACGGACGGGCAGGCTGACTGTGTTCGCTTGCTTATAGACGCTTTTCACGAATACAACAATACAGTAAGAAAAAGGCTCAGCGATGAGCAGTACAGGGTACTCGGTCAGATACTGGCGGAATTTCTGAAATAAATGCAAAGCACCGCCGGCACTGTTTTTCGTGCCGGCGGTGCTTGAAAATCGTATAAGAAAAGCGGTCACGGGGCTGTATCTTTCCCTGTGACCGCTTGATTGTTTAATTTATGTCTGCTCACGCTTTTTGAGTATCTTGCGGAAGGTAAGAGCGAAGATAACGGTACAGCAGATTGCCGAGGTAGCATCCGCTACGGATTCAGCGAGATATACACCCTCTACACCGAGAAAATTCGGCAGGATAAGGGCGAGAGGGATAAGCAGTATCACTTTACGCAAAAGGGCTATGAACAGTGAAATTTTAGCCTGACCGAGAGCAACGAACATATTCTGGCAGGTACGCTGAAGTCCGAATATGGTCATACCGGTAAGGAAAAGGGGCATCATTCTGCCGACTGTTTTTATAAGTGCGGTATCGTCTGTGAACATTCCTGCGACAAATTCGGGAAAGGTAATCATAAACAGGTTTGTCAGGGCGAAGAACGAGAACATAATTATCACGGAATATTTAAAGCAGAGGCGGACACGGTCTGTGTTACCCTTGCCGTAATTGTAGCTGACTATCGGAACAAAGCCCTGTGCAAAGCCGCTCAGAGGCACGGCGGCAAACTGCATTGCGCTCTGCATTACCGTAAGGGTGCTGACGTATATATCGCCGTATGCGCTCAGCGAGCCGTTTAGGACGAAGCCGACAAGGCTTTCCGTACTTGCCATTATAAACGGGGCGATTCCAAGAGCGAACAGCGAGCCGATTATCTTTATATCGGGCTTAAGATATTTCGGCTTTATTTTCAAAGTCGCTTTGTCGGATACAAGAAAGCCGACTATTATAAAGGCGCTTACCGCCTGCGATATTACCGTTGCGAGAGCGGCGCCCGTTACGCCCATACCGAATACATAGATAAAAAGCGGATCAAGGCCTATGTTGAGGATCGCGCCGATTATTACGGCTATCATTGAAATTCCGGGTCTGCCCTGTGCGTTTATGAACGAATTAAGTCCGGTTGCGAACATTACGAACAGAGTGCCTGTAAGGTATACCGAGAGGTAGTCTGTGGCATAGCCGATAGTAGCATCGCTTGCGCCGATAAGGCGGAGCAGGGGATCCATAAAGATGTAGGTTATGCCCGATGTTACTACAGTAAACAGCACGAGCAGCGAAAAGCCGTTGCCGAGTATCCTGTGCGCTCTTTCACGGTCGCCCTTGCCGAGCGCTATTGAGGCAAGCGGTGCGCCGCCACCGCCGACTATCTGTGAAAATGCCGAGATAAGAATGATTATCGAGCTTGTAACACCGATACCTGCCAGCGCATCTGTGCCGATAAGCTCTATGTGTCCGATGAAGACCCTGTCAACTATGCTGTACAGCAGGTTTATAAGCTGTGCCGCAAAGCCCGGCAGTGCCATTTTAAGTATGAGAGGCAGCATCGAGGCTGTGCCAAGCCGTTCTTCGTATTTGTTATCCATTTAAAGTATCTCCGTGTTTTCTCTTTCTATTTATAGAGTATAGCACTTAACAGAAGAAAAGTCAAAGCGGGGCGGGTGGCTGAAAGCCACTGTAAACTCCGCCTGCGGCAATGTGCCGCTTCAAATTCCGCCTTTGGAAATGTCTGAGTTATCCGCAGGGTAGCGAAACGGCGGTGACTGAAAGTCACTGTAAATTCCGCCTTTTGAATTGTTAGCAATCAGCTAAGGTTAGCTGAACGGCGGGAATAAACAAAGCAGTAATTAATATAGAGCGGTCACTGGGCTGTATCTGTTCCTGTGACCGCCGGTTTTTTATTTATTTCCGCTCACGCTTTTTTGAGTGAGCGGTAAATCCTTGTTTACTGAATGCTTGTTATTACAAAAACAAAAAGACAGCGCCACCCGGCACTGCCTTTAATGTTTATAAATTTATTGCAATTACGCCTGTTCGCTTGGGGCAAAGCCTGTTCTTTTCAGAGCCTTTGAAATTGCGAGAGCGGCAAAGTATGCGAGAACTACGCTTGCTATATCCTTTATAAGATAGGGAGCGGATACGAGCAGGAAGCTGGATAACAGATCCTTGCCTGCGACGAGAGCGTACTGTACAAATCCGCAGATATGGCAAGCGGCAACGCCTAAGATGCCCATTGCTATTCTAAGCGGTACACGGAACTTTTCGGGCATATTTCTGAATGCGATTCCGCTGATGGCCGCCATAGCGATAAAGCCGATTATAAATCCGCCCGTAGGACCTACTATTGAAGCGATTCCGCCCTTGAAGCCGCTGAATACGGGAACGCCTACCGCACCGAGCAGAACATAAACGACCGTTGAAACGGTTGCTCTTGCCGTGCAGAGATAAAAGCCGCAGAGGGCTATTGCAAAGGTCTGTAATGTAACCGGTACGCCGGAGGGCATCGGTATCGCTATCTGCGAAAGTACTGCCGTAATTGCCGCAAAGAGCGCACAAAGTACGATTGTTGTGATTTTCTGTCTGTTCATATTTTTTGTTTCCTTTCCATTTTGTCAAACGACTTTAACAGAATACCACCGACAGCGCCTCGTGTCAACCGAACTGCACAAATGGGTGACAATCGAGAATGGTCTGCGTTATAACTTAATAACCTGATTGTACAAAATAACTAAAAGTTATGTGGTAAATGTGTGAAAAATGCAAATTGATTTTTTGGCGGGCAGAGGTTATAATTAGTTTAATTGAGAATGTTGTAAACTTTTAACAACACTCATAAGAACGAAACATATACAAATTGTTTGGAGGTAATTAAAATGAAGTTATTAAAGGTATTATCCGCAAGTGCGGTTGCAGCTGCAGTAGCATCTACATTAGTAGTAGCAGCAGGTGCCGAAAAGGCAGGTCTTGGTTTCCAGACAGCTAACTGGCTGTTCAGAAACAACCTTGAGCAGAGCAAGATTTATGTTTGCGACACAAACGCCGAAGAAGGTAGCGGCGAGGCTGTAGGTGATGAGTATTTTGCACGTCCCGGTTCATTTGAAGATGTAACGATCGACAAGGACGGTACATATACAGCTAAGCTGACAGGTATAGAGGGTAAGGATCTTGGTGACAATGTAGCTACAGGCTTCAATGTTCTTAAGCTCTACACAAACATCGTTGTTGAAGATCACCCTGATCTTGTTATCACACTTACAAGCATTAAGTTCTCAGGCACAGAAATGCTTTCTGCTCCCGTTTCATTCGACTATGTTGAAGGCAACGACATCGCTGACTTAGATACAACAAAGCCCGATGCAAACTGTGCTGATAATAAGGATGCAGTCGTAGCAGGCTTAGCAGGCGTTCCGATCATCAACTCATGGTCACCTGACGCAGAAATCCTTGATGACAAGGCAGGCAACTTTGCAAGTGATATTGAAGTTACATTTGATGTAACAGGCTATGATAAGGCTCCTGCTGATACAGATGCTCCTGCAGATACAGATGCTCCTGCAGATACAGATGCTCCCGCTACAGAAGCTCCTGCAACAACAGGCGATTCTACAAAGCCCAACACAAACACAGGTGTTGAAGGCGTTGCAGCAGTTGCAGGTGTTGCACTCCTCGCAGCAGGTGCAGTAGTAGTTGCTAAGAAGAGAAAGTAATCTTAAAAAGATTAACGAATAACGACAGCCCTCATTCGTGAGGGCTGTTTTAATATCACGACCGAAAGAGGAAATATGAAAAAATCTATAATCAGACGTACGATAGCCGTGTTTATTGCGGCGGCTATGCTTGCAGGCTGTGCGGCGCAGGACAGCGGTGTATTATCGTCTGTCGGAAACAGCTCGGCGACCGAAAGCAATGAATCGTATGTTGAGGATACGAGCAGTGTTGATGAAAATTCCGAGGTTACTTCCGTTGACAGCTCAGTAACAGAGAGCGACACATCTTCCAATACCTCCGAACAGGAAGAAAGTAATACTTCAAAGCAGGAAAATACATCAAAGGCAGATAACACCGAGAAGCCTGCCGATACGACAAAGGTACAGGCAACTGCCGACACGAAAAACAACAGCCAGAGCAAGCCTGCTTCATCTGCAAGCAATTTCACTGTTCAGTGGAAGAAGTCGAGCAGCTGGGAAGAGGGCGGTAAGAAGTGCGGAGGTTATGAGATCGTTATAACCAATAACGGCGATACGGTGAACAGCTGGACGGCAAAGGTAACCGTCCCCGGCAACACAAAGCTGATGTCGCAGTGGAACGGAATATTCAGCATTTCGGGAAACACAATGACGGTCAAGAACGAGAGCTACAACGGAACTATAGAAAAGGGAAAGAGCGTTTCATTCGGTTTTAATTATTCGGCTGACGCTTATATCAATGAGGGTAAAGTGACTGTAAACGGAAGTACCGCAGGAACGAGTGCCGGAAATAACAGCAACAATAATAATAACAATAATAATACGTCAACGACCAAAAAGCCGGCGGCAACAGTTCCCAAGGCGCCGAGCGACCCTAAAGGCACTACACCGGTATCACAGCACGGTCAGCTTTCGGTAAAGAACGGACAGCTTGTTGATAAGAGCGGCAAGGGTTATCAGCTCAGAGGAATGAGTACGCACGGGCTTACATGGTTCCCCGAATTCGTAAATGAGAGTGCATTCAAAACGCTCCGTGACGACTGGAACACGAATGTTGTCCGTCTTGCAATGTATGTTGACGAGTGGGGCAACGGTCAGTGCTATATGGGCAACAAGAGCGGAAGCCTTGAACTGCTTGAAAAGGGTGTTGACATCTGCATCAAGCTGGATATGTATGTTATCATCGACTGGCACGTTCTTAATCCCGGAGACCCGTCCAAGTATACAAACGAGGCAAAATCCTTCTTTGAAACGGTGTCAAAGAGATATGCAAAATATCCGAATGTAATTTACGAGATATGCAACGAGCCGAACGGCGGTGCATCGTGGAGCGGCAATATCAAGCCGTATGCGGAAAAGATAATACCCGTTATCCGCAAGAATGCGCCGAACTCGGTAATTATAGTAGGTACGCCGACATGGAGTCAGGAAATCGACAAGCCGCTTTCAGACCCGCTGAACTACAAGAATGTAATGTATGCGTTCCACTTCTATGCGGCAACTCACGCAGGACTTCGTTCAAATGTAGAAAACTGCGTGGCGCAGGGACTGCCTGTATTCGTGTCGGAATTCGGTACTTGTGACGCATCGGGCGGAGGTGCGAATGACTTCAACGAAACGCAGAAGTGGCTTAGCTATTTTGACAAGCAAGGCATAAGCTACTGTAACTGGAGTATCTGCAACAAGGATGAAACCTGCTCGGTACTGCGACCGGGAACATCGGCAAACGGTAACTGGAGCGAGAGCGATCTCACCGAAAACGGCAAGTGGATGCGTAACTGGTTCCGCAAGCACTAATGTGCCCGTGGGGCACGGCAAATTCCGACCTTTTGAAATGAAGGTGGTTGGCGTGACTTTGTGGGACGGTCGGGAGTTAATAAAAACAAGGAGATAATATGCTGAACGATATTAAATGGTTGTTTTTCGATGTCGGTTCAACACTTGTTGACGAAACCGAGTGTTATAACCATCGCATACGAGATGCTATTGCGGAAACAGATATTACCTTTGAGGACTTTAACGAAAAACTTTTGTATTTTTCAAAGCAAAATCTGAAAGGCGATATTGAAGCACTGAGATATTTCAGACTTGCAAAAACTCCTTGGCATCATGAAGATGAAAAGCCCTATAAAGATGCCGGAAACGTACTCAAAATCCTATGTGAAAAAGGATACCGTATAGGTGTAATTGCCAACCAGTCGACAGGCACTGAAAAACGACTTGAAAGCTACGGCTTGATGAAATATATACAGCTTGTTGTAGCTTCTGCCGAAGAAGGAGTTACCAAACCTGACAAAAGAATATTCGATATAGCACTAAAGCGAGCAGGATGCAGTCCGTCCGAAGCAGTAATGATCGGTGACAGAGTGGATAATGATATAATTCCCGCTAAAGAAATGGGAACGATGACGATATGGGTGAGGCAAGGCTTCGGCAAATATTGGACGATTTCTGACGAGAGCGAAAAGGCTGATTTTACGGTGGATAACCTATCGGAGCTTTTGGACATTTTTCGATAAGACTTAGGCGGAAATATTGCAAAAGTCTTAAGCACTATGAATGAAAGAAAGGTTGTGTACTATGTTTAGCAAATTAAAACATCGGCTTGACAGGAAAAGC
>OLPC01002926.1_pt1 | contig 12008 bp, 19 predicted proteins | sample 1672341 | NCBI WGS metagenome assembly OLPC01 (sample SAMEA3136673, study PRJEB25190) | human gut metagenome | reverse complement strand
GAGGTCTGCATTGCAGAGCTGAATCAGCTGGCAACCGTGCTGGCGCTGCCGGACAAGAACAGCGATGTGCTGGTCCGTGCCGGTATCATTAAAACGAAAGTGCCGCTCAAGGGTCTGAAGCAGCCGGAAAAATTGGTCAAGGAGGAAAAGCCCCTGACCAAAGCTCAGCAGCGTTACTCGCGCCTGACGGGCGATGCCAACCGCCCCAATGGCCGGGTCGAGCGGGTACAGCGCACCGCAAAAATGGAATGCAATCTGCTGGGCCTGACGGTGGACGAAGCGCTGCCGGAAGTGGATTCGTTCATCGACCGCGCGATTCTGAACGGCCAGACCGTTGTTTATCTGATCCATGGCAACGGTACCGGTGCGCTGCGCACAGCCATCCACAAGCACCTGCGCGGCAACCGGATGGTCAAGAGCTTCCGTCTGGGCCGCTATGGCGAGGGTGAAAGCGGTGTGACTGTAGTAGAGCTCAAGTGACCGACGATGGCAGGACGTTCAAAACATGCCGCTCCGCACAGGCGGAAGAAGAACCGCAAGGGTCTTTCCATTGGGACGGTCGTTTCGCTTCTGGTTTGTCTGCTCTGTTTCAGCGCGGCGTTTTTCCTCTGGAAAGCAGCACTGGCAGGCCCAAAACGGAACCGTGAGGCAGGGGAGGAAGACTTCCGCCCAGTGGTTGGTGACCCGCCGTACCGGATCGCTGTAGATGCGGGCCATGGAGGATCAGACCCGGGCGCACAGGGCATTGTGACCGAAAGCGAAATGACAGCTCAAACAGCGCAGGATCTGCTGGCATGGATGGAAGCGGACTCAAACTATATTCCGCTGATATCCCGTGAAAGCTACGATGTAACAGCCAAGCCCAGCGAACGGGCTGCGGCCATCCATGCGCAAAATCCAGACCTGATGTTATCCATTCATGGAAACTCTGCGCCGGAGGGTTCGACTGCTTCCGGATTTGAGTGCTATCCGTCTGTTCCTGGAAGAACCTGGCACAAAGAAAGCTATTACTTTGCCAGACAGCTGGCCGAAAAAATGCAGCAGGCGGGAGCAACGCTGCGCGGCCATGGCGGCATCCGGTACATTTATTATCAGGGCGAGGTAAAGCAGCTTGTAGAGAGCACCCATACCGAAGTAAGGGACGAGCGAAGCTTTACCTTATTGGAAGATGTAAACTGTCCGGCGGTTCTGGCAGAACAGTGCTTTGTGACCAGCGAAGAGGACATTGCACAGTTTGGCAGCGAAGAAGGCTGTAAGACAGTGGCGCGCGTTTACTATGAAGCGATCTGTGCATACTTTGGAACACAGCCGCTGGATACACCGCTGTAAAGTCTGATGCAATGGACGCTCGCATGAAAGCGGTCTTGTCCAGTTGTATTTTACGATGCCTGCTTGGCAGGCGATCCACACGTCCCAAACGAAATGATATAAAAGAACAGCAGAGGCTCCCAAAACCTGCACCGATGACGGAGCGCAGGAGAAGGGGGCCTCTGTTTTTGATTTTTATAATATTTCGTATAATGCAGGTTATACGAAATATAGGGGAGCGAAAAAGCCCTCTTTTCCGGATTTCGGACCTTTCCGGCGGTTCCTGAGCCTTTTGGGCTGGCTGAGCCGTTTTTTCGGGTTTTGTACAGTTGTGTTATTTGAATGCATTGCTTTGTATGTTTGGTCAGCTTTTTGTTTTACAATCGTCCAGCTGTTGTCTGTAAAAACTTTTCTGACAATAGCCATCACTTTTTGATTCCGGCCGCTCATATTTTTCAAGAGCGTTCAGTCTGCGTGGTTCCATCAATATATCCCAGCTGAAGCTTCTGATTTTTCTCGTAAAGTCTCAGAACCTCTGGAATGTCCTTAAATCGAAGCATCTACACCGAATAACTTTTGAAAAATCGTGTGGGTTCATTCGGGTTCATTCGTATCGGCAAGGCTCGAAACATCCACCCGGAAACCTTCCTGTGCGGCACCCTCAAAGGCCTCCATCGGGCCGTCCGGTGCATCATTTTCAGGCTCATCCGATGAAGGATCGGCAAATTCCCCCTTGCTCTCCCCTGTCTCCTTCGATGTTGTATCCAAGTTTGCCTTCTTAACTTCACCCAGCGGATTCTGCTCGATCGCTGCACGCACCTGAAATTCCTGCAGGTGCGTATAAATTTGTGTCGTGCCGACGCTGCTGTGGCCCAGAAGCTGTTTGAGGGTCAGAATATCCACGTTGCCAGTCTGATACATCAGCGTCGCGGCAGTATGGCGGAGCTTATGGGTGGAAAAACCACGCAGACCCGCTGCTTTCATGGCGCCGGTGACCAGCTGCTCTACCCTGCGGTTTGAGATTCGCTCCTTGCGCCGCCGGGTGATAAAGACAGCTCTCTCTTTGGGGTTCAGACCCTCCATCGTGTTGCGCTTGTTCAGATAGATCTGCAATGCCTCCATGCAGGCATCATTCAGGTAGACCATCCGCTCCTTGTGGCCCTTACCGAACAGACGGATCTGCCGCTGTTCCATGTCGATGTCGCCGAGGTCCATCCCCACAAGTTCCGAAAGACGCATCCCACAGTTCAAAAACAGCACGACCATGCAGTAATCCCGCTCCGGGAAATCGCTCTGGGTCTGGGTGCTTTCCAGAAGGTCCATGGATTGCTCTGCCGTCAGGTACTTGGGAAGGACTTTATCCTGCTTGGGCGGCTTGATGGATGCCGTCGGGTTCTCTTTGAGCAAGTCTACCTGATTGACCAGATAATCATAAAAGCCGTGGAGACTTGCCAGCCGCCGGGCCGTCGAAGATTTTTTGTTGCCGCACTCGCTGTTCAGAAAGTACAGATACTCATAAACGTCTTCCTTGGTCACACTGCCCCAGAAAGCCGTATCGAGCCCCTTGGGGTCGATGTCCTTTATCTCGGTATCGTCGGTCACAAGGCCGCGCCGACGCTTCATAAAGCGGCTGAAATTGCGCAGGTCGCAGTAATAGCTGAAGGCCGTGTTGGGGCTTTTGCCTGCGATGACTTCCAGATAGCGCACATACGCGACGATGTCCGGCGAGGCATCATCAAAAGGCTTATGTTTTTCGGGATTTTTCTCGTCCAGATAAATCGACATGGTTTCCTCTTTTTATGGTCACAGACGGTCGGATTTCAGGGCATGGATGGCGTCCGAGATATAGGCGGCACCGACAAGCTTCATGCCGGGATAATCGGCGGCATTCAGATGAGCAAGGCTGTGCTTGGGTACGACGGCACGCTCAAAGCCGATGCGCTCGGCCTCCCTCAGACGCTGCTCCAGATTCGGTACACTGCGCACCTCGCCGCCAAGGCCGACTTCACCGATGGCAATGAGCTTATCGCTCACGGGGCAGTCCAGAAGCGAAGACACCATGCTCAGGCAGACGGCAAGGTCGCAGGCGGTATCCCGCAGGGTGATGCCGCTGACGATGTTGATATACACGTCCAGATTGCCGAAGAAATAACCTGCACGCTTTTCCAGCACGGCGATGAGCAGGTTCATGCGGTTGTAGTCGTAACCGCTACAGGCCCGCCGGGGTGCCGGAAAATTCGTCTTGGTCGCAAGGGCCTGTATCTCGCTGAGAATGGGGCGGCTGCCTTCCATGGTACAGGCGACGCAGTTCCCGGAAACGCCCAGCGGACGGCCTTCCAGGAGCATCTGGGACGGATTTTCGATTTCCTCAAGACCCTGCCCTGTCATATCAAACATACCAAGCTCGTTGGTGGAGCCATAGCGATTTTTAGCCGCCCGCAGGATGCGGTATGGCAGCATTTTGTCTCCCTCAAAGTAAAGAACCGTATCCACGATGTGCTCCATGACCTTCGGGCCTGCGATAGCGCCGTCCTTGTTGACATGGCCCACGATAAACATCGGGATCTCCTGCTTCTTGGCGACGGCCAGCAGGCGGGCCGCACTCTCTTTCACCTGACTGACCGTGCCGGACGAAGACGAGATGTCCATACACCGCATGGTCTGGATGGAGTCGATGACGACCAGTTCCGGCTTTTCCTTCTCGATGAGGCCGCAGATCTCGTCTACGTCGTTTTCTGCCGCCAGATAGATGTTATCCTGCGGGACTTTCAGGCGGGCCGCACGCAGTTTGACCTGACGGACGGACTCTTCGCCCGTGATATACAGCACCGTGTGCTGGTTGGAGATGGCACCGCAGAGCTGCAAAAGCATCGTAGATTTGCCCACGCCCGGCTCACCGCTCAGCAGTACGACGCCGCCCAGCACGATGCCGCCGCCCAATACGCGGTCAAGCTCGGAAATGCCCGTCAGGATGCGGCTCTTTTCCTCGGTCGTGCTGATGTCGGCCAGACGCCTTGCCGTCAGCGAGGTGACGCCCTCCTGCCGGACAGGCGCAGCGGCTTTGCCGCCGGAAAGCCCGGCCTTGGGCGCTTCGGCGACCACATCCTCATTCATGGTGTTCCAACTGCCGCAGCTGGGGCAGCGGCCCATCCAGCGGGGGCTTGTCTCTCCGCAGTTGGAGCAGACGTATACGGTTTTCAGCTTCGGTTCTTTCATTCTGGACTCCCTGTTTTCATTTCATGAAAATCATTTTCTTTATCATACCACATCCGGCCCGAGGCCGCAAGAAAGCCGGGCGCTTATCCGGCCTGCATCAGACGATTTGCAAGACACACAAGGCCGGTGGCCGCACCGCAGAGCGGGCAGAGACAGACCGCCAGTAAGGCGAATTGCCCCACCAGGAGCCGTGCTCCTGCCGGATGCAGACTGCCGTTTCCCTTTCCGCCTCTGCCAAAAGAGAAGGCGTGGATTCGGCTGCTGACCTGCAGAGCCGAGGCTCCGAACAGGCAGAGCGCCCCCGCCGCCAGCGCCGTCGGCAGGCTGGCGGTGAGCAAAAAGAGAACGAGCTGTTTTGCCCCGAGGCTATTCAGAAGCTGCGCCGAGAGCAGGCCGGAGCCTGTCCCGTATAACATCGCAAACAGAAAGATAGGAAGCGGCCCCACTGCCGAGAGCCCCAGCAGAAGAAACACTGCCGCCGCCCCGAGGACGACAGCCAGCTCTGCCCCGAACAGTCCCACCGCCTGTGCTGTACTGGACGCCGCGAACACTCCGCGCCAGCAGTCCAGATAATAGGCCAGCGTCTCCATCTCTTCAGCGTCGCACAGCGCCTGCAGGACGCCCGCCATCAGTGTACCGAAGAGATAGGCCGCCGCCAGAAGGATGCAGTCCCGGCTGGCCTGGAATGGCTTCCGCCGGGGAGCTTTCTGAGGCGGAAGCTCCGCCAACGGCTTGGAGACAGGCGTCATGGCTTCTTTTTCTGCCACAGACTCGCCCGCTGTATCTTCCGGCAGCGTCGGCACAAGCGCCGCTGCATTTGTTTCCGTTTCCTGATAGACCCACATCGTGCTTTTTCCCTCCTGCTTTTGTTGTGTATGGCCGCTGTAGCGTGGACTGAGCATTCAGCGCCGCTTTCGCTCCGTGCGCAGCATTCCGAGGACCCCGCCCAGAACCCCCATCAGCAGGACAAGCCCTGCCCGGACGAACTGCATCGTTTCCCACTCGCTCTGGTACAGTGTACCCAGAATAAAAAGCAGCCCTGCAAAGAGAACTCCTTCCGCTGCGCCCCAGACGAGTCCCTTGCCCTTTTGCAGAATGGCCATCAGCAGGCCGCTGAGAAAGCTGCCGAGACAGACTGCCGCCGTGGCCAGCGGAGCAGCGGACTCCTGCGTCAGGCCCTGTTTGACCATCAGCCAGCCGAACCCTGCCAGGCTCACGGCTGCTGCCACACTGCCCACTCCAAAAACGACCAGCAGCCCGATCGCCGGGAACTTCTTGGTATCAGACATAAAAACGCGCCTCCCTGCACCTACTGTATGCAGGGAGACGCGTTCAAAGCACGAATCCGGAAAATTATTACTTCTTGGGGGCGTTGTCCATGTTCAGCTTCTCGACAGAGCTGATGGCGTTCTTGGTGAAGCGGATCTTCACACGGTCAGCGCCAGTCTCCAGCACGAAGGTGTCGTCCTTGATGGCGACCACACGGCCGATGACGCCGCCGATGGTGGTGACCTGATCGCCGATCTCCAGAGAAGAGCGCATTGCAGCGTCCTTCTTCTCCTGCTTTTTCTGGGGACGGTAGATCATGAAGTAGAGCATCACCAGCATCAGAGCCAGAGTAAAGAAAAGGCTGATGTAGCTTTCGGTCGTAGTCAGAAATTGCATGGGGCAAAATCTCCTCTCAAATTCATATGACCTTATTATACGCGCTTGTCCGGCATGTTTCAAGGCTAAATCTCAAATTCGTGTGTCGAGCAGCTTGACATAGCGGTCATGGAAGGCGGTAAAGGTGCCTGCATCCAGCTCATCGCGGATGCGCTCCATCAGGTGATTGTAGAACCAGAGGTTGTGCATGACGGCCAGACGCATACCCAGCAGTTCCTCTGCCTTGAACAGGTGGCGGATATAGGCGCGGGAGTAGTTCCGGCAGGCCGGGCAGCCGCAGGCGGGGTCGATGGGGCGCTCGTCACGCTCGTACTTGGCGTTCTTGATGTTGATGATGCCGCCCCAGGTGTTCAGGTGGCCGTGGCGGGCGTTGCGGCTGGGCATGACGCAATCGAAGAGGTCCACGCCGCGGGAGACGGCCTCGATGATGTTGCCGGGAGTGCCTACGCCCATCAGGTAACGGATCTTATCCTTGGGCATATAGGGCTCGACCGCGCTGATCATCTCGTACATCACCTCAGTGGGCTCACCCACAGCGAGGCCGCCGATGGCGTAGCCGTCCAGGTCCAGGTCGGCGATCTGCTTCATGTGCTCCACGCGCAGGTCGGCGAAGGTGCAGCCCTGATTGATGCCGAAGAGCAGCTGGTCGGGGTTGACGGAGATGCCTTCATGCTTCAGGCGGGCCATCTCATCCTTGCAGCGCTTGAGCCAGCGGGTGGTGCGCTCGCAGCTGGCTTTGGAGTAATCGTGCTGGGCGGGGTTCTCGACGCACTCATCAAAGGCCATGGCGATGGTAGAGCCAAGGTTTGCCTGGATCTGCATACTTTCCTCAGGACCCATGAAGATGCGGTGGCCGTCGAGGTGAGAGGCAAAGGTCACGCCCTCCTCGGTGATCTTGCGCAGCTTTGCGAGGCTGAACACCTGAAATCCGCCGCTGTCGGTGAGGATGGGGCCGTTCCAGCGGGTGAACTTGTGCAGACCGCCCATCTCTGCCACCAGCTTGTCGCCGGGACGCAGATGCAGATGGTAGGTGTTGCAGAGCATGACCTGCGCACCGATGTCCTTCAGGTCATGGGCAGACAGGCCGCCCTTGATGGCGCCGGCGGTGGCAACATTCTGGAATGCGGGGGTCTGCACCGTGCCGTGTACGGTCTTGAACTCGCCCCGCCGGGCGTTGTGCTCCTGCTTGAGCAGCTTGTAGGTCGTCAAAGAAGGCATAATATTTTTCCTTTCTGCGCACGGAAAACAGCCGTGCAGCCTCGATGCAGGCAGCAAGCCTGCAAGTTATCAGAATGATCACAGCAGCATTATGCCGCAATTACAAAAAAATCACAAAATGAGCATAGCATCGCCAACGTGTCGGAAACGTACAGAATCTCTACATTCTGCGATTTCTTTTACGCTGAAAAAATAAGGTCGAGTCGTCCTATACATTCTACTACGAAAAAGTAATCCTTTCAAGGGTCAATCACAGGCGGTTCGCCTTTTTGACCTTCTGAATCTCGGTCAGCGGCGGTGCGATGACGACTTTCTTCATGCCTTCGTAGAGCGACTTGGCAGCAGGGTTGTTATTCTCAATCTCATCGGCGATGTGTCGGAGGGCAAAGACGAGAAGACCAGCATCGCTCTCGGAATACGGTGTCAAGGCGCGGAGAATCAGGTCGGAGTAGTGCTGGAGGCCATGCGTGATGAGCTTCATGGCCTCCTTGGTCTTCCCTTCTGCAATGAGCTTGTTGCCCCGGTCAACGAAGCTGCTCATGCGTTTCTCAAAGATGCTCATGGTGGTTCTCCTTTTTCTCAATGATGAAGTAGATAAGCTGGCAGAGAGCCAGCGCAAAGGCAACGATGATGGCGGCGTAGGACAGCCAGTTCGTAAGGCTCTGGAGCATCACATCGAGCTGGCACAAAAATTCGTACATGGCTGATTCCTCTCAATCTTTATCGTGGCCTTTGAATTTCCGCTTCATGTTGCGGTTGGTCTCGTGGTGGGTCCAGCGGCAACAGTACGGATTCATGTTCTTGGCCTCATATTCTTCGAGCTGCTTCTTTCTGGCGGAAGACTTCTCGGCGTACTCCTCACAGTGGTCGTGGCATCCGGGATGCCGGCGGGCGCAGTCAGGCTGGCAGATGACGGCCATAGGTCACGCCCTCTTGAGCTTTCCCATGCGCCGGTCGATCTCGCTCTGGCTGAGGACAGCGATGGGAACGGAACGGTCCTTGCGGGCAAGATGTACGGCAGTCATAATCTCGCCGTAGTCATGGGGCGTAATGCCGGATACGGACAGGAACTCGGTGCGCTTGCTCTCATCGGCAACCTTCAGCTCCTCCTGCAATGCCTGTTCAACGATGCGGCAGAGCTTGTTCACGGCGTACTCGTGGTCTTCGGCATCCCATTCGAGGAACTGCCGGTAGTTGGCGAGCGATTCGTTCAGGAGCCGGGTCAGCCGATCTTTGCCGAACTTGAACGTGGTGCGGCAGGTGGCAGCCATGACAAGCCATGCAATCTTGCCGCCTTGGTCGCGGGCCATACGGAGCTGTTCTTCCCTGCGGTTGCGGGGGGCTTTCAGAACAGGCAGCCGGATATCGAGGTCGCACAGGCCGGTCAGGTCCTTCCGCATTGCATCGGTGGCGGCTTCCCTGCCGCCGTAACGGATGGCCGTGGCGTACTTGGCCTCGAACTCCTCCATCTCATTGCAAGCCTTCATCAGCCGGTTTGCTCCGATGCCTTCGTTCTGGTGCATGGCAGCCACAATGCACCAGCAGAACACCTGCATTGCGTAGTCGCGGGCATCAATGCGCTCCTGATTGAAATTTTCAGTCTTTGCCATTTTCTTCTTCCTCCTCATAGTCATCCGGGTCAATATCATACTCTTTCAAAAGCTCACGAAGATGGTCGTCCATTGAGTCGTAATCAAACATCACATCGCTGTTGTCGTACAGCGACCAAACGCAGACATCAACAATGTTTGGCGTGATCTTCTCGCTGGGAATATTGAAGATGTTCTCAAGCCGGAACGGAACTTCCTGCTGGATAAAGGCAAACAGAGCAGGTACTTTCGTAGCGTCAGCATCATTGTCAGCGCGAGCGTTCCACAGCTTGGCAGCCTGACACTGGGCGACAAACTTGCTGTCGTGCCAAGGCTGAACGAAGGCGACGCGGCTCTTGGCGCCGCAACTGGAGCAGGAAATGCAGTAGCAGGTCGAGCCACTTCTCCGCTTTCCAATTACTCGCGCTCTGCCGCCGCAGAACGGGCAGGGCTTCAACTTGAGCTGTTCCATAGTCGTTCTTCCTCACTTTCTCGCGGCGGCAAGCGCATTTTCGAGGCCAAGGCTGATGACGATGGCGGCATCGACATCTTCGACCTCGTACTTGGAGAGCTTGTCAATGTAATCGCCAACGCGCGTCTTGGCAACGGTGTGGACCTGCTCGCACAGGGCGATGGAGCGGAATCGGGCAGCCTCGATGCTAACGTGCGTGGGCAGAGCCTTCTTCGGCTTGGTGGTCAGGTAGACGACCTCCAGAGTGGGCGCGAACTTGTTGTTCGCTTCGTTGCTGACGATGATAGCTGGGCGGCCACTGTACTGCTCGCTGCCGGTTTCGTTGTCTTCGGGCAGGATGTGGTAAATCTCACAACGGTGAAAACATCCGTTCATAGGGATTCTCCTTTCTCTCAGTGCAGGATGTAGGACTTGCCGTTGTAGGTAACGATGTACTGGCCGTAAACTCGTCCGTCATCCCGGCGGATTGCGTGGCGAACATTGAGCTTCGCGCGGTTCGGGTGCTTGATGCCGGTAACGCGGCGGATGTACAGCTCGGCAGCGCGGATGGCATTGTCGCCAGTTATGTCGTCCTTGGAGATGAGGTAATAGCCTTTCTGTGCTCTGCGGGCAACCCTGACGTTACTTGCTGAAATGGCCTCATCGCGGTTTCCGAACCATACTGCATAACCATGTCGCTTACCGATCTCGTAGAACTCCCGGCGGTACACGACATCGAGGCGGTTGTTCCAGATGGTTCCTGCTGCATTATCAGGCGGCTGATTTGCACCGATGGTGCTCCGGGTGCTGCCTACGATGATTTCGTAACCATCGTTGAAGAAGTCGTCCTTGCAGAAGAAGCTCTGGAGCAGGATGCGGATTACGTTCTTCCCATCATTCAGGTCTACGCGGGCAATCTCGCACTGGCTGCCGCCCATGGTGGCAGTGTTGAAGGTGTACCCGGCCTTGAGGTAGCCAGCCACGATCTCGGTGAACTGGCGGTTGATGTCTGCGAATTTCATGTAACTTCCTCCTATCAGTAGCAGATGCAACGAATCATCTTCTTGATGGCCTCGTCCAACGGGCAGTTCAGGAACGGCATCTCATTGTCGGCCACAATTTCGCTCTCCATGGTGTCACCGTTCTCGTCCTTGGCATGAATCCAGCATCCGTTGCCGGTATCTTCAAGCTCGACCGTGTAGTACGGTTCAGGCTGGTTGCAGTATTCGAGGTAACTCCAGAAGATGCGAACTTTGGTCCTTTCGATGGATTCGACAGACCACTCCCATTTGATGCTTTTTTCGTCAGCCTCAGCGACCAAGCTGTGAATCAGGTCCTTGTGTTCACGCAGGTCAAACATATTCATACCTCATCAAATTCCACCTCATCATCGGGGACATCGCAATCGGCATCGGCATCGGAATCATCGTGCTCGCACTCGCTGAAGCTGTACTCGTCGATGTTGCCGAACGTGTAGCCGCTATCGTTGTTCAGGTAGATAGGCAGGTCGCCATCGAACTGGCTCAGGAACTCGATCATCTCGGAAACGGTCATCGTTTCGCCGCACTGGTCAGGGTCATAGCCGTTCCGACGGCCTTCAATGTACAGAACGCTCATTTTGCCGTCCTCCTTATCAGCCAAAGTATTTGCTTGCAAACTGGGCCTTGCTGAGCGTCTTCATGTCGTAGACATACTCAACAGCAGACGCTACGTCCATGTCTGCGCCGGTGACGAGCTCCTTTACCAGACCAGTGAAGTTGTGCTCGCGGATGTAGGACTTCATAGCATCAAGGTTTTTCATTTTGACTTCCTCCGTAGTTGCTTGTTCAATTGATTGAGTTGTTGTTTTTGGTAACTTTATTATCGCACAGGTTCATTCGTTTGACAAGCGAAAAATCTACGGTATAACATATTTTTTTGTGGTCACAGCAAATGCAGTCAACGCACGAGGCAACCGTGCGCTGACTGCGGAACATTATGCTTTCTGGGCGTTTCTCCTCATAATTCTGTCGAGCAGATGTACGCTGGCAAATGGAACAGCGAGCCATGCGGCTGCCACGAGCCGGTTCAGCAGAGCCTTGTCCTTCCGCAGCTCGCGGACGTACTCATCAGGCGAGTTTCGCAGGTTCTCCTGCTCGGAGAGGATGGCGGCATTGCAACGCTGGCAGAACTCCATGACCTGCGCGATTTTGTAGACGATCTCGCCAGAGTCCTCATCGGTGCTCTGGTTGTCGTGGATGCGCAGGACTTCGCAGTGGTAGTCGCAGTTGAACTCGAACAGCAGGCAGAAATCGCTGCCTTCGAGGTAGCCGAGGAGCATTTCGGCCTCAATAGGCTCAAGCTTCATGCCGTAGGTGTCATCGGCAATACGGATGAGAAATTCGGGCGTTTTTACGATGTCCATGTTCATTTTTCCTCCGGCGGCTTGGGCAGCGGCATCCAGAGCGGAACGTCCACAGGATGAAAAATTGCATTCTCCCAATATGTGATGTCAACGTGCTTGACAGCGGCTCCCCAAACAATGATTCTTCCGAGTCTGTCAGCATCCGCTTCTGTCGGCG
>OLPC01002922.1_pt1 | contig 12025 bp, 9 predicted proteins | sample 1672341 | NCBI WGS metagenome assembly OLPC01 (sample SAMEA3136673, study PRJEB25190) | human gut metagenome | reverse complement strand
ATCCCACGAACTTGCCATCCTCACGGATCGGGAAATGCAGCGGGGCAATCTTCTTGCCATAAAGCTCGGTAAGCTGATCTACTACCTTACGGTAACTTACATCGTCCACGTCCATATCGGTAACGAAAATCATTCGCGGAAGTTTATACTTCTCGCAGAGATTCCATGCCTTCTGGGTACCAACCTGTACCCCTGCCTTACCTGATACTACGATGATTGCTGCGTCTGCAGCGCTGACAGCTTCCTCAACTTCTCCTACGAAGTCAAAATATCCGGGAGTGTCCAGAATGTTTACCTTGTTCTTCTGCCACGGGACCGGAATCAGAGATGTAGTGATAGAGAAATGTCGTTTGATTTCTTCTTTATCATAATCACTGACTGTATTGCCATCTTCTACACGGCCTAAACGGTTGGTCAAGCCGGCAAGATATGCCATTGCTTCTGCCAGAGTTGTCTTTCCAGCACCGCCGTGTCCTAACAGCACTACATTTCTGATTCGGTCAGTTCTAAAAACGTCCATATGTAATACCTCCCTGTTTGTCTAATATGTTCATATTTTACTAAAAATTCTTGCACTTTTCAAGTATTTTATATAATTTTAACAACATTTTTTATTCGAATTGTGTATAATTTTAACGAATTTACCGATTTTATCGCTTTATTTGACATTTATAGTATATTCTTTTAAAATAAGAACATAGTTTTTATTAATGTGACTTGGGAAAGGATACAAAACATCATGAAAACCATTGGTTTTATCGGGCTTGGCCTTATCGGAGGATCTATCGCAAAAACGATCCGCAAATTTCATCCAGATTATCATATTCTGGCATACGCAAAACACAAAGAAACTCTGGCTGCAGCACTCAGCTGTAATGCCATCGACGCTGTACTGGAAGAAAAGGATGAGCGATACCGTACCTGCGATTATATTTTCCTCTGCGCACCGGTAGAATACAATATAGAATATCTGAAATACTTAAAGGATGTGATTTCTGATGACTGCATCATCACTGATGCCGGCAGCGTAAAAGGACCGATCCACAAAGCAGTTGAGGAGCTTGGCATGGAACACTGCTTCATAGGTGGTCATCCGATGGCAGGTTCTGAACAGTCCGGATTTGAACATTCTTCTGACCATCTGCTTGAGAATGCATATTACATACTGACTCCGGGCGGTGAAGTCCCGCTGGAAAAACTGACGGAATTTTCAGAACTGATTGATTCGCTTGGTTCCATTCCGATGGTCCTTACTGCAGAAGAACATGATTTTATTACTGCAGGTGTCAGCCATCTTCCGCATATTATTGCTTCTTCTCTCGTTAATCTGGTCAATACGTTGGATAATGAAGCAGAATATATGAAAACGATCGCTGCCGGAGGTTTCCGAGACATTACAAGAATCGCTTCTTCTTCCCCGGTTATGTGGGAACAGATCTGCGTGGAAAATCACGAAAATATTTCCACAGTGCTTGATGAGTATATCCGTATGCTGATTCAGATCCGTTGTTATATCGATAATCAGGAAGCTGAAAATCTTTACGATATGTTTGCACGCTCCAGAGATTATCGCGATTCAATCGATGCAACATCCTCAGGTCTGATCAACAAGACCTATGTGCTGTATATTGACATTGTAGATGAAGCGGGTGGAATAGCAACGATTGCAACAATCCTTGCTATGGAAGGCATCAGTATCAAAAATATCGGCATCATTCATAACCGTGAATTTGAACAAGGTGTCCTGAAAATCGAATTCTACGAACAGGGTGCGATGCAGAAAGGCTGTGCACTTCTCAAAAAACGTAATTACATTGTATATGAACGGTAGGTAATTATATGGAAATCAAAAAACAGACTCATTTAAGAGGTATGCTGACGGTACCGGGGGATAAATCCATCTCCCACCGTGCAGTTATGTTTGGCTCTCTTGCAAAAGGAACTACTCGTATTTCACATTTTCTGGAAGGTGCCGACTGTCTGTCGACAATTGCATGTTTTCGCAAAATGGGTATTGATATCGAACGAAATGCTTCTGAGATTCTGGTACACGGTAAGGGCCTTCACGGTCTCTCTGCTCCGGATGGTATTCTGGATGTGGGCAACAGTGGTACAACGACCCGCCTGATCTCAGGTATTCTTGCCGGACAGAATTTTACTTCAGAACTGGATGGCGACGATTCTATTCGCACCAGGCCAATGAAAAGAATCATGACACCTCTTACTTCTATGGGAGCAGATATCACAAGTAAACTGGATAATGGCTGTGCACCGCTTGTGATTTATGGAAAAACGCTTCACGGAATCCACTATGATTCTCCGGTCGCTTCTGCGCAGGTAAAGTCCTGTGTACTTCTTGCCGGTATGTATGCAGATAGTATTACAAGTGTTACGGAGCCGTTTCTTTCCCGTAATCATACAGAAATCATGCTGAACTATTTTGGTGCAAAAGTTACTTCCGAAGGAACTACTGCTTCCATCGTACCGGAACCGGTACTGAACGGCCGCGAGATTCAGGTACCTGGAGATATTTCCTCCGCTGCTTATTTCATTGCAGCAGGACTTCTTACTCCGGGCAGTGAGATTCTTCTGAAAAATGTCGGCATTAACCCGACAAGAGCCGGTATTTTGAAAGTCTGCATGGATATGGGGGCAGATATCACACTCCTTAATGAGAGTACTGAGGGTGAGCCGACAGCGGATCTTCTTATCCGCACAAGCAATCTAAAGGGAACAACGATTGAAGGCGGAATCATCCCGACTCTGATCGACGAGATTCCGATGATTGCAGTTATGGCCGCGTTTGCAGATGGTACAACGGTCATCCGCGATGCACAGGAACTGAAGGTTAAAGAATCTGATCGTATTACAGTTATGGTTGACAATTTGAAACGTATGGGTGCTGACATTGAAGGCACTGAGGACGGGATGATCATCCATGGAGGCAAACCACTGCATGGTGCAGTTATCGATTCTCATCTGGATCATCGCGTGGCAATGTCCTTTGCGGTTGCAGGTACGATCTGTGATGGTACCATGGATATCCTGAATGGAGACTGTGTAAATATATCATATCCGGAATTTTATAATGATCTTTACAGCTTAGGAAAATAATAAAATGAGAATAAAGCCTGTCATTGCATGAAAATGTGATGACAGTTTTTTTATGTTTCGAAAATGTATACTCTCCTGCCTCAGAAGACATCCTAAAAATAACTCAAATATCGGTTTCTATTGTATTAAAGTACAGGAGGTATCTATGAAAATTTTATTTTACGGTGCAAAAGATTATGATCAACAGTTTTTTGACAAACTGAGGCCGGAATATCCGGATATTGAATTTGTATTTATTGAATCCAACTTATATAAAGAAACCGCTTCCCTTGCCGCAGGATATGACGGAATCTGCGCTTTCGTAAATGCAGACCTCAGCGCAGATGTAATCGAAGAACTACGTCATCAGGGAGTCCGTCTGATTCTGATGCGCTGTGCCGGATATAATAATGTTGATCTTGCAAAGGCAAAAGAATGTGGAATTTCTGTGCTGCGCGTACCGGGGTATTCACCAGAAGCCGTTGCAGAGCATGCAATGGCACTTGTCCTGACGGCAAACCGCCATACGCATAAAGCATATATTAAATGTCGTGAAAATAATTTTTCATTGAATGGTCTTATGGGAATTAATCTTTACGGGAAAACAGCTGGGATCGTCGGTACAGGAAAAATCGGTCTTGCAATGGCACGGATATGTCAGGGATTTGGTATGAAAGTTCTGGCATATGATCCGTTCCCAAATGAAAAAACAGGACTTCCCTATGTTTCTCTGGGACAGCTTTTTTCGTCCAGTGACCTGATCAGTCTGCATTGTCCTCTCACACCGGAGACACATCATATAGTTAACCGGGAATCTATTTCTCATATGAAAGAGGGAGTCATTCTTGTAAACACTTCCAGGGGAGGCCTGATCTGTACAGAAGATCTGATTGCCGGCATTCGTGATCACAAGTTTTTTGCGGTCGGGCTGGATGTGTATGAGGAAGAATCAGATTTTGTTTACGAAGACATGTCGGAGTATATCTTGAAGACCTCTACAGTGCAGAGACTTCTCTCTTTCCCGAATGTTGCACTGACTTCTCATCAGGGATTTTTTACAGAGGAAGCACTGACCAATATTGCAGAAACAACACTGAAGAATGCAGAGGCCTTCAGGACAAACATGGAATTAAAGAATGAGGTATCTTTGTAAAAATTATTTTGAGTAAGCTTCTCTTAATAAAGAGATTTCTTTTGTCCATCCTTCGTCATCGTTTGGCGTTTCAAGGATAAAAGGAATCTCTTTTAATTTTGGATGACGAATCACACGTACAAGAGCATCCAGACCGATTTTACCCTCTCCTATCCGTGCATGGCGGTCTTTGTGGCTTCCAAGGTCATTAAGACTGTCGTTTAGATGAATAGCTTTTAATTTATCCAGTCCGATGATATGATCAAATTCATCAAGAACACCATCCAGATCATTCACAATATCATAGCCGCCATCCCATACATGACAGGTATCCAGACAGACTCCTATTTTATCATTCATATGTACAAAATCAATAATTTCTCTGAGCTCTTCAAAATTCCGCCCTACTTCACTGCCCTTGCCAGACATGGTCTCAAGCAGAACTGTAGTGGTTTGTCCTTCGGTAAACACATCATTGAGGATTTCAGCTATCTTCTGAATTCCGGTCTCTGCTCCCTGTCCTACATGACTACCCGGATGAAAGTTATAATAATTTCCCGGGATGTATTCCATTCTTCGAAGATCATCCGCAAATGTCTCTCTTGCAAAATCCCGGAGATTTTCTTTTGCAGCGCAGGCATTTAATGTGTATGGCGCATGTGCAACAATTTTTCCGAAGTGATAGGATTCTGCAAGTTCGAGAAACTTATGTATGTCTTTTTCGTCGATGGCTTTTGCCTTTCCTCCGCGAGGATTTCTTGTAAAAAATGCAAATGTATTTCCACCATTTGCAATCATCTGTTTCGCCATGGCAGTGTATCCTTTTGAAGATGAAGTGTGGTTTCCAATATATAAAGTTGTCATAAAAAAATCTCCTTTATTAGTTTCTGAAAAGTTATTGACGGAAGCCCCAAAAGTTCTTATACTTTCCTTAAATGACAAATATTGACATTTTTTGAGAAAATATGTTACAGGGGAGAAGGGGAAAATATATGAAACAGTCTGTCCATAAAAAGCGTCCGGTTCATAACAAAGCGGTGCACAAAAAGAGTAAAATATTAAAAAAATCGCAATATTACAGACAACAACAGCTTCGATACAGAATTTTCGGTGTTGCTTCCATTCTGGTTATTGTGTTACTGATCCTTCTGATCAGAAGCTGCGCTTCTGGTAAAGCGAAACCGGCTTCGTCTGGTCAGGTACAGACTGAAGAAAAGATTACTGTTACACCGGAACCTGCTATGGATCCGGTATCACTTACAATCAGTGTCGTCGGTGACTGTACACTTGGCACGGATGAAGAATTTGATTATGATACAAGTCTGAATGCATATTACGATAACAATGGTCCGGACTATTTCTTTGCAAATGTAAAAAATATTTTTGAGGCGGATAACCTTACGATTGCAAACTTTGAAGGTACACTTACGGATTCTGAGGATCGTGAAGATAAGCAGTTTGCATTTAAAGCGCCTGCGTCTTATGCTGATATTCTTACTGCCGGCTCTGTTGAAGCAGTCAATACTGCAAACAACCACAGTCATGATTATGGAGACCAGAGTTTTGATGATACTTTAAGTGCTCTGGACGCAGCAGGTATCATTCATTTTGGCTATGATGAAACCGCGGTCACTGAGGTAAATGGTATCAAAGTCGGTATGGTCGGTATTTATGAACTTAATGATCATCTCGGCAGAGAGGAACAGTTGAAACAAAATATTGAAAAGGTTAAAAAAGATGGTGCACAGCTGATCATTGTTATCTTCCACTGGGGAAACGAAAAAGAAGAAGTCCCGGACAGTAATCAGACTACGCTTGGACATCTTGCAATTGATCTTGGTGCCGATCTTGTATGTGGACACCATCCTCATGTCCTTCAGGGAATTGAGGAATACAAAGGCAAAAACATTGTTTACAGTCTCGGCAACTTCTGTTTTGGAGGAAATGCTTATCCGAGTGATATGGATACAATGATCTTTCAGCAGACCTTTACAATTGATTCAAATGGTGTAAAAGCTGACAATGTTACAAATATCATTCCGTGTTCTATTTCATCCGATTCTGACTACAATAATTACCAGCCGACACCGGCCAGTGGCGAGGAAGCAGAACGTATCCTGCAGAAGATTCAGGAACGCAGTTCCTGGATTGGAAGCGGATCTACGGAAAATTCTGAAGGGGACGATACCTACGAATCTTCAGAAGGTACTGATTCTGAAGATTCATCCGAAGATTATTCGGGCGATGAGGATCTCACGGATTCTTACGACGAAATGTAAGATCGAGAAGTCGGATTTCCGGGATATTACCTACCGTCTTCAATAATTCATTCAGGAAATCGTCAATCAGTGGATGTTCGCTTCTCTGGTCATTCATAATTGCATAGCAAGTACGATACTCCGGACCGTTTTCAATGGAAACGATCCGGCAGTTTTCTTTTTCGGCAAGTTTTCGACCAAGAGTTGCCGGCATGATCGCCCATGCATTTTTCAGATCCAGAAGCTGTCTGAGCAGTGCCATATTGTCCAGCATGACTTTTACTTCGGGGTCATTGCCAAACCAGTAATCGTGCCACATAAGGAAGGTATTGCTCCATGGAATATAGATTTCATCCGCACTGTCAAGCTGTGAAGGAAGAAGTCCATCCTGGTATGGCGCATCTCCTCCGCATACAAAGACAAGCTGCTCTTCAAAGAGAGGAATTGTTTGTACTTTCTTAAAAAAATGCGGATTTGTGATCAGACCAAGATCCGCATCTTTGTTTTCGACTGCTTTATAAGAAAGATTAGACTGCATGGTATTGATATGCAGGCTGCATTTTGGATGTTCCTCAAGGAAATTACCAATGACTTGTGGCATAAAATAAAAGTTCATACTGTCAACATTCACAATCCGAAGCTGTGTCGAAGGCTGTTCAAATTTGATTTTTCCTGTCTCAATCCATAACTGCTCCCATTTGCGCGCAATCGGGACAAAACGCTGTCCGGCTTCGGTAAGCTCCAGTGTACGGGAACCTTTTTTGCGTATGATCAGTTCTGTTCCGAGCTCTTCTTCCAGCGCAGACAGACGATGGCTGAGGGCAGGCTGTGATACAAACAGGCTCTCAGCCGCTTTAGAAAGGGACGGACTGGATGCAATGGTAAGAAAGGTATGTATGTCTGTGTAATTCATGAAATTCCTCCATATATAAAAGTGATTTATATTATATAGATAAAATATTAATTTTACAATATATATATGCAAGATTATAATAAATCCAGTGAATTTAAGCAAAGGAATGATTTAAATGGATGAAGCGACACTAGAAAGGCATCTGCATCTTACTATGACGTTGATTGGTGGTTTTATGGGTGGCTATGCAATCCTTAACCGTCATGATGTATTTGGCTCTGCACAGACAGGAAATATGCTTTCTCTTGCAATGGATGCCGTGGGACATCCGGATGAACAGTGGTTTTTCCGTGTACTGGCATTGGTGATCTACATTGTTTCCATGGCAGCAACTGTAGTAATCTCTCATAAAATATCAAAAATAAATCAAAAAAGACTCAGCATCCTGATTGATGGAGCAGTATTACTGATCCTTGGATTTTATCCCAAGGAAATGAATCCGTTTGTTGCATTGTTTCCGATATTTTTTGCTACTGCTTTTCAGTGGTGTTCCTTTAAGGGAGCAGACGGTTTTGCAAGTTCCAGTATTTTTTCTACGAACAATCTACGGCAGTGTGTTACAGGATTTACCGAATATCTGTGCAGCAAAGATACAGAATCTCTTCGAAGAGGGATCTATTTCGGAAAGGTACTGATCTGCTTTTACGGAGGAGCTGCAATTGCTTTTCTTTCCTGCAAACTTCTTGATCTGAAAGGATCCTGGATTGCAATTTTACCGACAGTTGCAGCATTCATTATGTGTAATGCAGAATATGTTTTATATGACGTCAAAAAAAAGGATATCCTCAAGGCATCTGCCTGAGGGTATCCTTTTTACCGTTCTTATACATAAGAGGCCAAGTGGCTCTCTTTTATTTATGCTGCATCATCTGCTGTTTCTGTCTCACCATCTGCGCTGCTGTCTGTTGCGCTTGTATCCTGATCTTCATCTGTTGCGGTCATGCTTTCAACTGCTGATGTAAGGATAGTCTCAAGCTGTGTTGCAAGTTCATCCGGAACACCGGCTGCCTTAATATTTGCAAGGAAAGTATCCCAGTTGATATTTGCTACATATTCAGTCATTGCTGCATCATCAGATCCATCATAAGTCTTATCCAGAGAAGTCAGATCCGGAATATCTACGCCATCTCCATATCCACCACTTATTGTAAGTGTAGCGATCGGTGCACCGGAAGTTGTAACAGTCAGACCTATAGAACTTGAGTCTGTAGACGCATCAGATTTAAGATTGATCACAATACCAAATCCTGCCAGCGGGTTGGATGCTGCTTCGCTTTCTCCGTTTGTATTTGCAGCATCAGCTTCTGCTACCGGGAAGGTTACATTTAAGGTTCCATTATAGTAACCTGCTTTTTCTGGTTTTGTTTCGAGGTTTTCGACATTAATATCAGCTGCCTCTGTTCCGTCTATTGCAAAGATATAATCTCCATTCAGAAGTCCATCACTGGTTGTGCCGCTTCCGGTCAGTGTAAGGGAAGAATCCTCTGCTGTAATTTCAAGAAGTAATGCAGAAGTATCACCATCAGATGGTGCTTTCCATGTGAATACAGGAGTAGTCTCTGCTCCGTCTATGACTGCAAATTCACGTCCGACGATCTTATTGTCTGCATTTACCCATACCTTTGAGGAAAATACAGGATCTTCGGAAACTTCTTCATCATCAGAACCAATACTGTCAAGCATATCCGCTACAGCATCCTCAAACTGCTGGTACTGGTCTTCTCCATTGGAAGCACCTGCCCACTGTTCAAATAAACCTTTGATCTCAGCATCATCTTTGGCTGCAGTAAGGATTCCCTCTGCCATAGCTGTAACAGCTTTTTCAGAAACAGTTCCCTCATATTGAGTACAGTCTTCACCGATACCATCTACAGATACAGACTCTTCAACAGAAGATCCTTCTTCGATATTATCAATGATAATATTTCCGTAGCGGTCAAGAAGTGTTCCGAGTGTCTCAGAATCCGGAAGTGCAGAAGAAAGATCTGACAGTGCATTCATGTAGGTGCTCATGATTTCCTGTGAATTCTCTGCTACTCCTTCGGAAGTTGTTACAGTGCCTTCAATCGGTGCCGAAATGTATCCGTCAGACAATTCAGGAATCTGAATGTATTCGACCATGTTTGCAAGATCCATATAGAAATTCAGATCACACAGTTTTGTATCGTTCAGAAGCAATCCACCGACGATGGCTTCCACACCATCTTTGATGGTAATATCACTGTCAAAAGTGATGCTCTGAAGCCATGAAACATCGGTGCCTCCCATAAGTGCACCGGCAAGTGCACGTCCTGTATCTTCTACAGTCAGTGTAAATGTGCCTTTTGTTCCTTCGCAGGCTTTCTGGTAATTCTCAAGATAGTCGTCCCATGCACCTGGTAATTTACTTACTACATTTGCAAGTGCAGTTTTTTCTGTTTCCTTATAGGAACTTGCTGCGAATACGGTGCTGCTGCCGGAAACAACCAGAGAAGCTCCCATTGCTGTAACAACAGCCTTTTTTAAAATCTGTCTGGTACGATTCATCATAAATCTCCTTCCGTTTATATGTGATGATTGTATAGATATAGACAGTTTATCATGCTTTTGTCGAATATACAATATTTTTGAAGAATTATGGCACGATTGACTTTTTATTCTGTATTGTTGTATTATATATTCACATAAGAATCTTAAGATTTATCGAAAAGAGGAAATTTTCATGACAGAGACAGAAATCAAAACGCTGATTGAAAATCAGAGAAACTTTTTTCATACCGGTGATACTTTTCCGGTAAAAAAACGTATTGAGAAGCTTCGTAAATTAAAAACGGCTGTTCTGCAGCACGAGGCAGAGATTAATGAAGCATTGAAAAAAGACCTTGGCAAAAGTGCTTTCGAAAGTTATATGTGCGAAACGGGGCTTGTCTTAAGTGAACTTACACATATGATCCATCATGTAAGAGAATATGCCGAGAGACAGGATGTCCCGACACCGATGGCGCAGTTTGCTGCGCACAGTTATAAGAAACCGGTCCCCTACGGTGTGGTTCTTATTATGAGTCCATGGAACTATCCGCTTCTGCTTTCTCTTGATCCTCTGATCGATGCAATTGCCGCCGGTAATACGGTAATCCTGAAACCAAGTGTCTTCTCTCCTGCCACAACCGCAGTTGTCAAAGCAATTCTTGCAGAATGTTTTGATCCTTCTTATGTGGCTGTGGTCGAAGGCGGACGTGAAGAAAATACGGCTCTTCTGAACGAAAGGTTTGATTATATCTTTTTTACGGGAAGTCAGCATGTCGGCAGAGAGGTTATGACAAAGGCCGCTGTACACCTGACTCCGGTCACACTGGAATTAGGAGGAAAAAGTCCATGTATCGTTGACCGTCGATGCAATTTGAAACTGGCAGCCAGACGTATCGTGTTTGGTAAACTTCTGAACTGCGGACAGACCTGTGTTGCCCCGGATTATATTTACTGTGACCGCAAAATAAAGGACAAACTGGTGCGCCAGATCATCCGGCAGATCAACCGACAATATACAACAGAACCGCTTAAAAATCCGGATTATGGAAAAATCATCAATGAGAAACATTTCCGACGGCTTCTCGGACTGATCGATAAAGAAAAAGTTGTTGCCGGCGGAAATTATAACGAGGAAACGCTGCAGATCGAGCCTACGGTACTTGATAACGCAACCTTCGAAGACGCAGTCATGCAGGAAGAAATTTTTGGCCCGCTTCTTCCGATCGTCACCTATGATTCAATCGATGAAGCAATTGAAAAAATCAATTCCATGGCACATCCGCTGGCAGTTTATGTATTTACTTCCAGAAGCAGACTTGCAAATAAAGTAATGGAACGATGTGATTTTGGCGGTGGATGCATTAATGATACGTTGATTCATCTGGCAACGTCAGAAATGGGATTTGGCGGATTTGGTGAAAGCGGCATGGGCGCTTACCATGGTGAGGAAGGTTTCCGTACCTTTACACATTATAAGAGTATTGTAAATAAAAAGACCTGGCCGGACCTTTCTATACGGTATCAGCCATATAACCTTAAGAACGAAAAGAAACTCCGGAAGTTCCTGAAATGATCAGGAGCTCTCCGGAGCTTTTTCTGTTTATTATAAGGATGATTATAGATTTCAGTCTGCAGATAACATCGTTCGGTGTACTTTTTTTCTGACAAAATAGAAACAGATCACCTGCATAATGATTGTCAGGATCCAGGATACCGGATAAGAAATAAACAAAAATGACAGGGATCTGTGGTTCGGAAAAAGTCCGAAGATCCATACAATTCTTGTTCCTACAGTACCAATGATCGAAAGGATCATAGGCACACCGGAATGACCCATTCCACGAAGTGCACCCGGAAACAGATCCATCAGTCCGCAGCAGAAATACGGAACTGTGGTAAAGGCAAGAATCTCTATTCCGCATTGGATAACTTTCGGATCACTGGTATACAGCCGGAGAAGCTCATTTCCGAAAAAATATGCCCCACATCCGAGTGTAAACGAAAATACAAAGGATAAGATCATACAGTCGATGAGAATTTTATCCATACGTTTTGTCTTACGGACTCCATAGTTCTGGCTGGTAAAGCTCATACAAGACTGTGTGATGGAGTTTACGGAGA
>OLPC01002919.1_pt1 | contig 12041 bp, 8 predicted proteins | sample 1672341 | NCBI WGS metagenome assembly OLPC01 (sample SAMEA3136673, study PRJEB25190) | human gut metagenome | reverse complement strand
ATCCAAGCAGTAATCTGGCATCCATGGGTATCTATATTTTCAGCTGGCCTGCTTTGAAAGAGGCTCTCATTTCCCTGAAGAATCAGAATGGCTGCGATTTCGGCAAGCACATCCTTCCATATTGTAAGGAGAAGGGAGAGAGACTTTTCGCCTATGAATACAATGGATACTGGAAAGATGTAGGTACTCTTGGTTCTTATTGGGAAGCCAATATGGAGCTGATTGATATTATTCCGGAGTTTAATCTTTATGAGGAATTCTGGAAGATCTATACGAAAGGGGATATTATTCCTCCTCAGTATATTGCTGCAGATGCAGTTACAGACAGATGCCTGATCGGTGAAGGTGCGGAAATCTACGGAGAAGTACATAATTCCGTGATCGGACCGAATGTTGTCATCGGTAAGGGCAGTGTGATCCGCGATTCCATCATTATGCGTAATTCTACAGTGGGAGAGGAAGTACAGATGGACAAGGCGATCATTGCCGAGGATGTTAACATCGGTAATCATGTTGTACTTGGCTGCGGAGAAGAAGCGCCCAATGTGCTGAAACCTGCAGTATACGCTTTCGGACTGGCTACAGTAGGAGAGCGCAGCGTGATCCCGGACAATGTAAGGATCGGTAAGAATACCGCCATATCAGGAGTAACAACTGCCGCAGACTATCCGGACGGAGAGCTTGCAGGCGGACAGGTAATAGCAGCAAAGGACGGTGACCAGGAATGAGAGCGATAGGTATTATTTTGGCAGGCGGCAATAATAACCGCATGAGAGAATTATCCAACAAGAGAGCGATCGCGGCAATGCCTATTGCCGGAAGCTACAGAAGTATTGATTTTGCCCTGAGCAATATGGCAAGTTCTCATATACAGAAGGTGGCTGTTCTGACACAGTACAACGCCCGTTCCCTGAACGAACATTTAAGTTCCTCGAAATGGTGGGATTTCGGCAGGAAACAGGGTGGCCTTTATGTGTTCACACCGACCATTACGAAAGAAAACAGCTTATGGTATCAGGGAACCGCAGATGCCATCTATCAGAATCTTCAGTTCCTGAAGAACAGCCATGAGCCTTATGTTGTCATTGCATCCGGCGATTGTATCTATAAGATGGATTACAATAAAGTGCTGGAATATCATATAGCAAAGAGAGCGGATGTCACAGTGGTATGTACCACCTGTGAAAATCCGAAAGAGATCGAGCGCTTCGGCGTGCTCCGTATGAATGAAGACTGCAGGATCGAGGAATTTGAGGAGAAACCGATGGTTTCTTCCTATAATACCATTTCTACAGGTATTTATGTGATCCGCAGAAGACAGCTGATCGAGCTGATCGAGAGGGCTGCTCAGGAAGGCAGACATGATTTCGTTCAGGATATTCTGATCCGTTATAAGAATCTGAAGAGGATCTATGGATATAAGATTGATACATACTGGAGCAATATCTCCACTGCAGAAGCATATTACAGGACCAATATGGACTTCCTGAAACCTGATATCCGTAAGTTCTTCTTTAAACAGGAACCAACCATCAAGACCAAGATCGATGATCTTCCGCCTGCGAAGTACAATCCTGGCGCACAGGTCAGAAACAGTCTGGTGGCAAGCGGCTGTATCATCAATGGTACAGTAGAGAATTCAGTTCTCTTTAAAGACGTTTTTGTAGGTAATAACTGCGTTATTAAGAATTCCGTGATCTTGAACAATGTATATCTGGGAGACAATACCCATATTGAGAACTGCATTGTTGAAAGCCGGGATACCATCCGTGCAAATTCGTATTACTGCGGCGAAGACGGAGTGAAGATCGTCGTAGATAAAAATGAGCGCTATGCATTATAAAAACAGCCGGATAGACTCGGTGAATTGAAAGGAGCTAGTAAATAGTATGAATATTACTGACGTGCGTGTGAGAAAAGTGGCAAAAGAAGGAAAGATGAAAGCAGTTGTTTCCATTACAATTGATGATGAGTTTGTAGTACATGATATTAAAGTGATCGAAGGAGAAAAAGGTTTATTTATCGCTATGCCGAGCCGTAAGGCTACTGACGGTGAGTACAGAGATATTGCTCATCCGATCAACTCTGCGACACGTGACCGTATCCAGGGGATCATCCTTGGCAAGTATGAAGAAGTAATGGCAGCAGAACCGGAAGTGGAAGAAGCTGCAGCTGAATAACGAATCATATAAAAACTGTTCAGGCAGATATAAAAGGGCATTGTTTCCGGTGAAGGGAGGCAATGCCTTTCTTACTGACAGGATCCGTTTTTGAAGAAACTGTGAAATATTACGCAATTATTACAGAAGTTAATAAAAAGTGTTGATTTTTTTACGAAACCTGTTATACTTACCTTCAGAATAAGTTGAAAAAGATTTGTCATTAGATTAAGAAACTAAGAAGATTTATATTTGAAAGGTGATTTATTTATGAAGAAAAAAGCTATTTCATTACTGCTGGCAGGAATTCTTACGTTTTCCATGGGAACTCCTGTATTCGCGACAGAGAGTGAAATTGCAGATATGCAGGCACAGAAACAGGAAGCAGAATCGAATCTTGCGCAGACCCAGTCTGATATCAGCAGCATGGAGAGCAAGAAGCAGGAGCTGGAGAGCTATTTGGCTGACCTGAATACTCAGTATGAAGAACTGACCAACACGATTTCTGAATTAAGTATCCAGGCCGGTGAGAAAGAAAACCAGCTGAAACAGATCCGTGCAGAGTTAAAGAAAGCGAAGAAAGCTGAGAAGAAACAGTACGAAGATATGAAACTCCGTATCCAGTATATGTATGAGAACGGCGGCACTTCCGCTCTGGAAACCCTTCTTTCTTCTAAGGATCTGGCAGAGTTCCTGAATAATGCAGAGAGTGTTTCGAAGATTTCACAGTATGACAGAAATATGCTGGATAAATATGTGAACCTCCAGAACAACATTCAGGAGCAGGAAACAGCAGCAGAAGAGGAGAAACAGTCCATAGACGCACTTCTTGCAGAGCGCTCTTCCAAGAAGCAGGAAGTTCAGGAACTGACAGCAAGCACAAGCGATAATATTGCATCTTATGTGGATCAGATCAGTGCAAGCCAGGAAGAAGCGGCAGCCCTTACAGAGCAGATCAATAATGCAGATAACAGCATCGCACTTCTGGTACAGCAGGCAGAAGAAGAAAAGGCAGCCAGAGAAGCAGCAGAGGCGAAGGCAGCAGAAGAAGCAGCAGAGGCGAAGGCAGCAGAAGAAGCAGCTGCACAGGCAGAAGAGAGCAATGATGCAGAAGAGAGTTCATCACAGGATGAAGACACATCCGAAGATTATGTTGAGGATACTGTCAGCGAAGACATATCAGAGGATACTTCTGATGAGGAATATACAGAAGAAACAGACAGTAGCGACGATTCCGAAGATGCAGATACCAGTTCTGATTCAGAAGCAGCATCTGAGGAACAGACATCTTCTGAGAGTTCTGATTCCAGCCAGGGGAAATACCTTGGAAACTTTACACTGACAGCTTACTGTAACTGCGCACAGTGCTGCGGTACAGCCGGAAACCTTACTGCAAGTGGTACAGTACCTACAGCAGGACGTACAGTAGCCATGGCAGGGGTTCCTTTCGGAACACAGCTTCTGATCAATGGAACGGTTTATACAGTGGAGGATTTGGGTACTCCTTACGGACATGTGGATATTTACTTTGATAATCACTCTGATGCCTTAAGCTTCGGATTACAGACAGCAGAGGTTTATCAGCTGAATTAATAAAGTTACATAAACAATCGGTGAAAAGAATCCTGGCAGTCAGGATTCTTTTTTGCAGTGAGGGATTTTTAGAGGATCGAGAACAGAAGAATTGGAGAGGGAAGATCATGAGGATTTGTGGATTTAATAAAACGACACTTCTGGATTATCCGGGAAAAGTAGCCAGCACCATATTTCTGGGAGGCTGTAATTTCCGCTGTCCGTTTTGCCAGAACAGTGTGCTGGTGGTGGATCCTGGGCAGCAGCCGGACTATGAACAGGATGAGATTCTTGCATTTCTGAAAAAGAGAAAAGGGATTCTGGACGGGGTGTGTATTTCAGGAGGCGAACCTACACTGGCAGATGATCTGGAAGATTTTCTGGGAAAGATAAAAGAACTGGGATATGAGATAAAACTGGATACCAATGGAACTCGCCCGGAAATAGTGAAAGATCTGGCCCGAAAGGGTCTTATTGATAAAGTGGCTATGGATATCAAAGCCTGTCCATCCAATTATCCGGCACTGTCCGGAATTTCACACCCGGATATGGAAAAGATCAGAGAAACTGCAGAGTTTCTGCTGCACGGTTCACTGGATTATGAATTTCGCACAACTGTCGTAAAGGAACTCCATACGGAAAATGACTTCCGGGAGATCGGACAGTGGCTGAAAGGAGCCAAAGCCTATTACCTGCAGGCATATAAGGACTCAGAGGGAGTCCTTAAGCCTGGGTTTGGCAGTTACAGCAGGGAGGAACTGGAAGGATTTTGCAAAGTTTTGCGGGAAAACATCCAGTCAGTGGAAATTCGGGGCATTGACTAAAGTATACCAATAACCACCCCGGACACCGGGAAGTTCGATGTAACTGCTTTCCTTGAAATATGGAAATCCAAACATGTTGGCCATGAAGCGCTCCTGCTGACTATAGCCACCAGGGATACCGAGGATGTACTGGCCGTCGTTTCTTTGTCCCAAAAGGAGATGACCGAAATTATAATGCCCGTACTGGATAAAACGGTTATTGCGCAGAGCATTGCAACGCTTTGAAATACGGCAGAGATCCTTCGGGTGGATCTTCCAGGCTACCGTGAATTCTCCGTCTGTGAACGGGGTAAATTCTTCCAGGGAAGAGGAATCAGCCGTGCTGTTATTATTATCCGGGCGCGCTGGCGTGGAAGAAACCTCCGGGCCTGAAGCAGCGGACTCAGTGGAAATGGCAGGTTCTGCTGGAAATGCAGACTCAGCGGAAACAGCAGCTCCTGTTGGAATGGTAGATTCAGTAGAAACAGTAGACTCCTGTGGAACAGCGGATGAAGAGGGAATAACTGCGCTTACAGGATTTTCTGGCTGAACGGAAAGAACCGGTTCAATGGAAACTTCAGATTCCAGTGCGTCATCTGTACTTTGTTTAGCGACAGATGGCTCTGAAATGGAATCCTGATCAGCAGAAATTTCCTGCCGGGGGATGCCATGCGCCTGGGAAGCATCATCTGCCGGTTTCATTTCCACAAAATTATCCGGCCGTACAGGCTGATCATCCCATTCCGTGGCAAAGAAATTTCCGGAATCCGTCAAAAGCACCATTCCGCCGATCTTCCCCAGAGAAATCCCGGAATCATTCAGGTTTGAGGCATCTGTTTCAAGGAGAAACTCAATGGTTTCTTTTTCCGTCTCGCAGGTTCCCAGAAGGATTCCGTTCATCAGACCGTCTTTGCGGGCAAATCCATAGACTTTACAGGAAATCTCTCCTGCCAGTCCGGGACAGTGAAGATGTATCTCCATCCGGCACTGCTGATCCCGCACCTCAACTTTAATAAAACCGCAGTTGCCGCTTTTTTTTCCGTTCAGGTATTCATACACATATGCAATAAAACGCCGATATCCGGACAAAAAATATACCTCCGTGGAGTTTGATTCAATAATGTATATGTGTCTCAAAGAAAAATATTCGAAAAAAATAAAAAAATTGCAAAAACTCTATTGACAAATGGAGAAAGGTTTAATATAATATCACTTGCATTGACGAAGCGTGGCTCAGTTTGGTAGAGCGCTGCGTTCGGGACGCAGAGGTCGTGGGTTCGAATCCCGTCGCTTCGACTGCACATGAAGGTTTGAGAACATTAAGTTTTCAGACCTTCTTTTTATGTCCGAAAAGATGAGTTATTGTTGAAAAAACGTAAGAAGAAAGGTATGATGTAGTCATATACTTAATAAGGAGGACCAAAAAGTGAAAAAAAAAGTTTTAGCATTTGTCGTGGCGGCAGCTATGGCAGTTTCACCGGCAGCTTCTGCAATTGGCGCAGAATTTTCCAGCGGTGAAGAAACAACCGTAGATCCAGGGACAGATGACCTGTTTTCGGCAGGTGAGGAAGGAGAACCAGAAGAAGAAATTCAGCCGGAAGACACACAGGCAGCAGAAGATGAATTCAGCACAGGAGAAGAAGAAACAGAGGTTCCAAGTGCCGGCTATTATGATGGCTATGATGATGAGACAAAGCCTGTAAGTATTAAAATCAGCAAGCAGCCTGATAAGACGGAATTCTGGTATGGCCTGGAAACCTATTCATGGAGAATAGAGCTGAGTGGCCTGGAAATAGAAACCACCTATGAGGATGGATCGAAAAGCGGAAATATTGATGCGTCATCCAGCAGTTATATATCCGATAAATATCAAAATGAGTACCATATGTCCCTTATCGGAGAATCCGGAGAGGATGTTATAACTGACGAAGGGCTCAGTGAAAATTTCAGGCCGGGTAAATATGAACTTCGGATAGAGTATAGAGATGTAAAGAGTGATGCGATCACTGTTGAATTTAAAGATCCTGCTCAGACACCGGAAGTTCAGTCTGATCTGTCCAAACCATGTACAACACAGGTAAAAGCTGAAAATGGAGCAGCTGTTGCGAAATTTGTTCCTCTGGAAGATAAGAAATGCGTGATAACAGCTGATGGAACGGATGTTCAGATATATAATTCTAAGTTTAATAATGTTGATCCTATAACATTTGAGAAAGGTGAAACCTATTATCTCCTTGCTGATACAAAAGAATCCAGTGCATCATTTACAGTTGAATATGCAAGCAATGCAGCTTCCATAAAACTGATACAGGAACCATCAGTAAAATATGTATATGAGGGTATTACAAGAGCTGATCAGGTTTATCTGAGTGGTGGAAAACTTCAGATCACTTATGAGAATGGTACTGTAGAAGAAATTCCTACAGAGTATGAACATGCGACTAAATTCGGCGAACTTCTGAGTACTTCTCTGAAGAAGGCGGATGGTGGAAGTGTTGACGGATATCCGCAGGCTGGTACTTATAATGTTTACTATAAAGTAGGTTCAATTGCAGAAGCGGCATGTGTAAATAATGTAGAGGTAAAACCATTATCACAAATGCCTTCAATTGAAGGCTATGCATCTGCCACAGCTGATGTCACAGGGGACAGAAATGCGTGGGTGAAATTCACAACAGGCAGTGACAGCAGATATTTGATTGAATCTTCATCAGGTGATTCAAAGTCCAGGATTGTGGTGAATAAGTATCTTGAAGATTCACATATGATGATTGACTATGAAAGCAATGACAGTGGTGAGATGTTTGAACTTGAGCCTGATACAACCTATTATATTTCTCAATGGCAGAAAGAAAACACTCCCGTTACTTTCAGTGTGAAATCCTGTACTCCTCAGAAAATCGCTATTACCAAGATGGGTCAGACTAAATTCTGGTATAAGATCGATGACGCTTTTATAGATGATATGTACTATAAAGATATGGCCTTTGAAGTGACATATACTGATGGAAGTAAAGAAACTGTCAATGTAAAAAATATAGAAATTAATAATGAATCAGACTCCAAAGGAAATTATTATCGTGTGTGCCTCAAAGGCAAAAATGGAGAGACCCTGAGTGGGGGTGGTTATTATCAGAGTCCTGGAACATATCAGGTTGTAGTTGAGAACAGAGGAACAGAGATCGCCAGCGATCCTGTTTATGTCCAGATCGTAGATCTTAATGATGTGCCTGAACTCAGCCAAGACCTCTCGAAAGCAAGCACAACCGAGGCAAAAGCACAGAGTGGCCAGGCTGTAGTGAAATTCATACCGAAGTATGAGCAGAAATGCACTTTGAGTACAGATCAGGCAGAAGACAGTGAATATTCAGAAGTTTTCCGGGTATATGATTCAGATTTGAATGTCATTAACAGTTCTTATAAAGGAATAAAATTCGAAAAAGGAAAGACTTATTATCTGTGGGCACGTACGAAACAGGATACTGTTAAATTCCAATCTGAATATTATAGTAAGATTGTTTCTGCGAAAGTGATAAAGGAACCGGACAAAAAGTATATCTACGAGGGAACTGCCGATGGAAATAACCTTTTCCTTACAGGCGGCGAGATTGAGATTACATATGAGAACGGCTCGAAAGAAGTTATTTCTACCTATAATCCGGTTCGTTTAACCAAGTTTGGTGAATGGCTGAGCGTAAGATGCGTTACCGAGTCTGAGATTTACGGGTATGGAGCTGCGCTTCGCCCAGGATTTTATGATATAGATTATGTAGTGGGAACAAAGACAGCCCGGGTGAAAGGTGTAGAAGTTAAATCAGTTGAATCTATGCCTGCGGTTAATGTAAAGGGTAAAGTCACTGCTGAGTGTACAGGATGGGAATCCGGAGTCTGGTTCCAGCTGAGAACCGGAGCAACAGGTAAATGCAAAATTACATGTTTAAGTAACGAAAACCTGTATATGGGAATTTATACATATGATCCTGAAACACGTGAGTTTGTAGATTGTAAAGGTGTGGACAGCGGAGATGAATATCAGTTATCACCGTACAGTACTTATTATGTTTCACCGGATGAGCATGGCACTTCAGCTATGGACTTCAGGGTCGATTCTTCTGATGAAGAAGCTTTGCAGATAGGCGACTGCAAGTTAGACATGCAGACAGAGTATACATATGCTGGTAAGGAAATTGTTCCGTCTCTTACATTGACTTATAAAGGTAAGAAATTACAGGAAAACAGGGATTATACAGTTTCCTGCACTTCAAATGACAAACCCGGTAATGGGGTTGTTACAATAATTGGAACAGGTGATTATCATGGAACTTTACAGAAAGCATTTACCATTTCCATGGCAACACCAGTTCTGACGATCAAGCAGAATGCAGACAAGAGTATGCTGCTTTCATGGAGCAAGGTTCCGGGAGCAGAGAGATATTATATTTACCGTGCGGATGAAAACGGATGGGGAAACTATGAATATGGTGATACTGAATTGGAAGAGTGGATTGAGGCTGGATTAACAGATGGAGTTACTTATCAGTATAAGATCCAGGCAGTTTCTTACAGCGGCAGAGTGATAGCCAGAAGTCATTATTCTGAGGTGAAATCTGTCACTATCGGTTCAGTAGAACCAAACCCAACAGAAGCCCCGAAGCCAACAACAGCGCCAAACCCAACAGAAGCCCCGAAGCCAACAACAGCGCCAAACCCAACAACAGCGCCAAACCCAACAACAGCGCCAAACCCAACAACAGCACCAGACCCGACAGCAACTCCGGCTCCTGCACAGTCTCTGAAGACACCGTCTATCAGCGCAGCAGTACTCTCCGGAACAACAGGTGTGAAACTTACCTGGAAAAAGGTAGCAGGCGCGCAGAAATACTACGTTTACCGCAGCACAGACGGCAAGAAGTGGAAAAAAGTAAAAACTACCGGTTCCACAACCTACACAGATACCAAACTGACCAAAGGAACAAAGTATACTTATAAACTGCGTGCATATTCCGCAGCAACAGATCCGAAATACAGCTCCTATTCCAAGACCAAATCAGTTCTGGTACCGCTGGTACTGTCCAAACCGTCCCTGACAGTAAAGAAATCCGGTTCCAAAGCTCTGAAGCTTACTTGGAAAAAAGTAGCAAATGCCCAGAAATATGTAATCTATCGTTATGACAAGAAAAAATGGGTAAAAGTTAAAACAGTAAGTGCAAATACCTTAAGTTATACAGATAAGAACAAGAAAAAAGGAACCACCTACAAATACAGGATCCGCGCATACTCTACCAAGGCAGCACCGGATAAGTACAGCGCATATTCTGCAACGAAATCTGTGAAACGATAAAACAGATATCCGGCAAAAGTCGAGATTTACCCCTGGAGATCAATAACCTCCAGGGGGTTTTTATCCAGGAAAAACCGCGAAGAACCGGGGAAAAGGAGAAAAGGTTGACAGAACAGGAACGTTATATGAAAGAAGCCATCCGCCAGGCGAAAAAGGCAGAAGTATTGGAGGAAGTCCCCATTGGCTGTGTGATCGTCCATGAAGGGAAGATCATTGCCAGAGGATATAACAGAAGAAACACGGACAAAAATACCCTGTCCCACGCAGAGCTGAACGCCATACGCAAAGCCAGCAGGAAGCTGGGAGACTGGCGTCTGGAGGGATGCACCATGTATGTAACACTGGAACCCTGCCAGATGTGCTCCGGGGCACTGGTACAGTCCAGGATCGATGAGGTGGTCATCGGCTGTATGAATGCCAAGGCGGGATGTGCAGGTTCCGTCATGAACCTTCTTCAGGTAGAAGGATTTAACCATCAGGTAAAGATCACCCGGGGTGTTCTGGAAGAAGAATGTTCTACCATGCTCTCGGAATTTTTCCGGAAGCTGCGTGAGAAAAAGAAACAGGAAAAAGCTGCCAGGAAGCTGGAACAGCAGCAGGCAGCAGAAGAGGAGAAAAAAATAGAGGAAAAAGGAGAGGAATAAGACCGAATATGAAAAGCACAACCAATGATATGACCACAGGCAGTCCTGTGAAACTGATTATTATGTTTATGATCCCCATGTGCCTGGGGAATCTTTTTCAGCAGTTTTATAATATTGCAGATTCTATCGTAGCCGGTAAATTTATCGGTGTAAATGCCCTGGCTGCCATCGGAAGCACCGGCTCCCTGATGTTCTTCGTAACCGGCTGGCTGAATGGTTTAAGCAGCGGTTTCGCTATTATCATAGCCCAGATGTTCGGGGCGAAGAAATACGACAGAATGCGTCACTATGTAGCCATGTCCATCTATCTGATGGCAGCCTTTTCCATTGCCATGACCATTGGATTTGGTATTGCGAACGGCCCGATTCTGCGTCTGATGAACACACCGGATGAAGTATTCAGAGATGTCAAAGCATACATGGGGATCATTTATGCAGGACTGATTGTTACAGGTGCCTACAACGCACTGGCCGCATTCTTAAGAGCACTGGGAGATTCCAAATCCCCGCTGTATTTCCTGATCATCTCCGCAGTGATCAATGTAATCCTTGATATTGTATTTATCGCATGCCTGGGAATGGGAGTAGAAGGCTGCGGATATGCTACAGTAATTGCTCAGGGAATTTCCGCACTTTGCTGTCTGTTTTATATTTCAAAAAGATTTCCTCTCCTTCATCTGGAGAAGAAGAATTTCGGGATCGCATGGGGCAGTTTTGCCCGCCTTCTGAAACTGGGAATTCCCATGGGACTTCAGTTCTCCATTACAGCTATTGGAACCATCATTGTACAGGGGGCCATCAATGTGTACGGCCCGGTATATATGGCAGGGTTCTCGGCAGCAGGAAAGATCCAGAATGTTTTTGCCACAGTATTCACATCTTTCGGTGCGACTATCGCCACTTATGTGGGGCAGAACCGTGGTGCAGGAAAGATGGACAGGGTGAAACAGGGAGTGAAATGTACCCAGCTGATGATCTGGGGATGGAGCTTTCTGGTCATGTTCCTGATGTTCTTTTTCGGCAGGTATCTGACTTATATGTTTGTAGATCCTTCAGAACAGGATGTTGTACAGGCTGCTGTTACATACTTTAAGACAGTGTTCTGGGCATATCCGTTCCTGGGAAGCATTTTCCTGTACAGGAACACATTGCAGGGAATGGGCTACGGACTGATGCCTATGCTGGGAGGCGTGTTTGAACTTGTGGCGAGAACATGCATCGTAATTGCCATCGCAGGGCATACTTCCTTTGCGGGTGTATGTTTCGCTGATCCGGCAGCATGGCTGGCAGCGCTGGTTCCCATCGTACCTTATTACTTCTGTGTAATGAAGAAATACAAGAATATAAAGACTGTAGAAGCTATGAATGAATAAAAAAGAAACAGCATCCGAAATCTCTCGCAGGAGAGCTCTGAATGCTGTTTCTTTATATATAAATGCGATTATATTCTTTCTTGCGCGCCGCACCTCGGAATGGTCCCACAGACGTTACCTCTACAGTTAACTCAGCCCAGGCACCCTTA
>OLPC01002915.1_pt1 | contig 12058 bp, 7 predicted proteins | sample 1672341 | NCBI WGS metagenome assembly OLPC01 (sample SAMEA3136673, study PRJEB25190) | human gut metagenome | reverse complement strand
CCGCATCCGAGCCCGAGTCGATCGACTTCTCGAAGGTGGTCATCGAGCCGCTGTTTGAGGACGAGGTGGACTTCGACACGTTCAGCAAGTCCGACTTCCGCGCCGTTAAGGTCAAGGATTGCGTGGCCGTGCCGAAGAGCAAGAAGCTGCTGCAGTTCACGCTTGACGACGGCACGGGCGAAGATCGCACCATCCTGTCCGGCATCCACGCGTACTACGAGCCGGAGGAGCTGGTGGGCCGCACGCTCGTGGCCATCACCAACCTGCCGCCGCGCAAGATGATGGGCATCGCCTCCTGCGGCATGCTGCTGTCCGCCGTGCACGAGGAGAAGATCGACGACGACACCACCGAGGAGCGTCTGAACCTGCTCATGGTCTCCGACCGCATCCCGGCCGGCGCTAAGCTGTACTAAGCCGCGCATCGTCGCATAAACACACGAAGGCCCGCCTGGGTGATCCTGGGCGGGCCTTCGTTGTTTGGCGGCAGATCGGTCGGGGAGGGGTGGTGCTCGGACGGTCCGAGCTTAGCGGATGGGAAAGCGTTAAGGCCTACGGCCTATGAAGGGTCTCTTGGGAATCGCGCCTATCCGGTTATCGCGAAAGGCAAGAGGAGCAGGGCGCGGGGCATCCGATGCGCCCCGCGGCGATGATGCTCCGCTCAACGTCGCTATGCCGAACGCGTCTGTGGCGATACGGCCCCGTCTTCATGCCCCAATGCTCTTTCCGCGTCCTGTTTCGCGAAGTGCTCCATGGCAAGCGTCCTGATCGTGGAGATGACGGGCACACCCAGAAGCACGCCTAGAAGGCCGAACAGCGAACCGCCTGCGATCACGGCCACGAACACCCAGATGCTCGGCAGGCCCACCGACTGTCCCACCACGTTCGGGTAGATGAGGTGTCCCTCGATTTGCTGGAGGACCACCAGGAACACGATGAACTGCAGGGCTTGAACGGGGTCTTGCGACAGGATCATCGCCGCACCCATGATGCCGCCTATCCATGCGCCGGCGAACGGGATGAGCGACGACACGCCCACGATAAGGCCGATGGAAGCCGCATAAGGGAACTGCAGGATGGTGCCGCCGATGGCGCACAGGGCACCCAAGATGACTGCCTCGATGCATTGCCCGCGGATGAAGCGCGAGAAGCAGTCGTTGGTGATGCTGCATGCGTGCAGCACGCGGCGGCGCAGGTCCTCGCCGGGGATGAAGCTGGCCGCGCGCATGGCGCCGGCGTGCACGCGGTCCTTGTCAAGCAGCAGGTACAGCGCGAACACCATGCCCAGTAGGATTGAAAGCGTCAGGTGCGCCACCTCTCCGCTGGTCTGCGCCACGATGCGCAGCGCCTGGTCGGTGCCGCCCATGGCGTCCAGGGCCTTTTGCCCGATGGAGTTCCAGGTGGCGTTGTCCAAGATCGGGATGGCCTGCGCACCGGGAAGGTTCGCGATGGCCTGCGACGCCATGGCCGCAGCTTCCGATACGCCGGTGATGATGGCGGCACCCACGGATTTGAACTCGCCGCCCACGAACGAGGTCAGCGCTGCAAGCGCCAAGGTGACGGCGGTGATGGCCAGGATGACGCAGATGGGACGGCGGGTTTTGATCGCGAGCGCGTTGTTGGTATGGGGGAACCAGCGCGATTCAAGCGCCGCCGCTATGAAGTTCAGCAGATATGCCAGCACCGCGCCGATGGCTAGGGGCTCAAAGGCGGACCAGACGGTTGAGAAGATGGAGCAGAGGCCGTCGAATCGGGCGACGGCCAGCGCCGCCACGGCAAGGGCGGCGACAAGGATAAGGGCGTAGCGTATGGTGTGCCTGTTCATGCGATCCTGTCGGTTGAAGGGGGATGGGTCGCGCTGTTGCGCGTTTCGCAACCAGTATAAGCGTGTGCGTCGGTTAAGGCATCGTGCTTGCGCGCTTGTCGACCTTTCGTGAAGAACCGCTTGCGAAATCCGGGTGAAAAGGGGCAAAAGGGGTCAAATAGCGCTTCCGGTGTGTGCGGATTGCACGTAGCAAGGGCAACGGGCGTTGTGCGGCTCCGGGCTACTTTATTATGTATACGATACGTAAACGGCTTAGCAGTCCATTGACGGGAGTGCTAACATGAACAACCGAGACCATAATCATATGCCGCGAGAATCGAGGCTTCATGTCATTTGAGAAGTTCACGGACAAGGCGCGCAAGGTGCTCGTCTTGGCCCAGGACGAGGCACGCGCCCTGCATCAGCCCTATGTGGGCACCGAGCATATCCTGCTGGGCCTCATCCAGGAAAAGGACGGCCTTGCCGCCCAGGCCCTCGAGCGCCTGGGCGTGGCCTATGACGCCGTGGTGAAGGGCATCCGCGAGGTGGCCTCCATCGACGAGGGCGCCGACGTGTCCGGCCATCTTTCGTTCACGCCGCGCGTCAAGCGCGTGCTCGAGAACAGCCTGCGCGAGGCCATGCAGATGGGGCAGAGCTATATCTCCACCGAGCATCTGCTGCTCGGCATCGTGCGCGAGAACGAGGGCACGGCGCTCGACGTGCTTTCGCGCCTTGGCGTGAAGGGCGACGACATCCGCACCGCGCTCAACGATTTGGTGGGCCAAAGCCCCGTGTACGCGGGCCGCAACCCCTTCGAGGCGGCCGGCACCGTGCCCGATAGCGCCCTGAAGGAGTTCGGCACCGACCTTACGCAGAAGGCACGCGACGGCAAGCTCGACCCGGTCATCGGCCGCGCCGGCGAGATCGAGCGCGTTATGCAGATCCTCTCCCGCCGTCAGAAGAACAATCCGCTGCTCATCGGCGAGCCCGGTGTGGGCAAGACCGCCGTCGCCGAGGGCTTGGCGCAGCTCATCGTGTCCAACCAGGTTCCCGATATCCTGCGCGGCAAGCGCTTGCTCACGCTCGACGTGTCCGCCCTTGTGGCCGGCAGCAAGTACCGCGGCGAGTTCGAGGACCGCTTGAAGAAGTGCATCAAGGAGGTCAAGGACGCCGGCGACATCATCTTGTTCATCGATGAGATGCACACGCTTATCGGCGCGGGTTCTGCCGAGGGCTCCATCGATGCCGCCGCCATCCTCAAGCCGCCGCTGTCGCGCGGCGAGATCCAGGTCATCGGTGCCACCACTATCGACGAATATCGCAAGCACCTGGAAAAGGACAGCGCCCTCGAGCGCCGCTTCCAGCCCATCACCGTCGGCGAGCCCAACGAGGAGCAGGCCATCCGTATCCTGGGCGGCCTGCGCGATCGTTATGAGGCGCACCATCAGGTGCACTTCACCGACGAGGCGCTCCAGGCAGCCGTGGAGATGTCTGACCGCTACATCCAGGACCGCTTCCTTCCCGACAAGGCCATCGACGTGATCGACGAGGCCGGCGCGCGCATGCGCATCCGCAACATGACGCTGCCCAAGGAGCTGCGCGATTTGGACGACAAGCTGCGCGAGGTCCGTTCCAAGAAGGACAAGGCCATCGGCGCGCAGGATTTCGAGACCGCAGCCGAGCTTCGCGACAAGGAAAGCAAGCTCAAGACCGAGCGCGAGCAGGCTGAAAAGAAGTGGGAGGAAGATACCTCCAAACAGGTGTCCCAGGTCACGGTGAAGGACATCGCCGACGTGGTTTCCATGACCACGGGCGTGCCGGTTTCCAACTTGACTGAGGCCGAGACCGAGAAGCTCCTTCGCATGGAAAGCGTGCTGCACGAGCGCGTCATCGGCCAGGACGAGGCCGTGACGGCGCTCTCGAAGGCCATCCGCCGCAGCCGCGCGGGCTTGAAGGACCCGAAGCGCCCAGCGGGCAGCTTCATCTTCTTAGGGCCTTCCGGCGTGGGCAAAACCGAGCTTTCCAAGGCGCTCGCCGAGTTCCTGTTCAATTCCGAGGACGCGCTTTTGAGCTTTGACATGTCCGAGTACATGGAAAAGCACAGCGTGAGCCGTCTGGTGGGCTCGCCCCCGGGCTATGTCGGCTTCGACGAGGGCGGCCAGCTTACGAAGGCTGTGCGCCAGAAGCCGTACTCGGTCGTGCTCTTCGACGAGATCGAGAAGGCGCATCCCGACGTCTTCAATATCCTGCTGCAGATTCTCGAGGAAGGGCGCCTGACCGATGCGCAGGGCCGCACCGTCGACTTCCGCAACACGGTCATCATCATGACGTCGAACGTCGGTGCGCGCGAGATTGCGCAGACGACGCCGCTCGGCTTTTCCGGCAACGACCATGCGGGCCTTTCCGACAAGGAGATTAAAAGCCGCGTGATGGCCGAGATGAAGAAGCTGTTCAGGCCCGAGTTCTTGAACCGCATCGACGAGATTATCGTGTTCAAGTCGCTCACCGACGAGCAGATCGCCCAGATTGTCGAGCTTATGGTGGCCGATTTGCGCGAGCGCATGATCGCGCAGAACATGTCGATCAACCTGACGCCCGCGGCGACGAAGCTCATCGCGAAGGAGGGCACCGACACGACGTTCGGCGCCCGTCCGCTGCGCCGCGCGATCCAGCGCTTGCTGGAGGATCCGCTTTCCGAGCAGATTCTGGAAGGCAAGTGGCAGAGCGGTTCCATCGTGGATGTGGACGTGGACGAGTCCGGCGAGAACCTCGAATTCAAGCAGGGGTCGGGCGTCGTTCCCGCGCCGCGCAAGCGCGATAGCATCGCGCGCGATGCCGAGCTTCTGCTCACGAACTACGACTTGGGCCACGCTGGCTTGCCGAGCGCGGGCTCAGGCGGCGGCACGGCATCGGGCGGCGCCGCAGACTAGCGCACGAGTCCCCCAAGCGGGCTGGGCGGCGTGCGCGTGTACGACGATTCTATTGGACGGGCACCTATCCCAGGTGCCCGTCTTTTTTCTCTCGTGCACTTGCCCTCTTCGGAGCCCTCCTTATTTGCCGCTCGCATCGCCTCAGAGACCGTTCATCGGCCTCAGCATCGATGGTTAACGCGCCTCAGCATGGGCCCCAAAGCAGCCCCCTCCCTCCGCCTCGCGGCCTCCCCTCGCCGCCGCCTTGCCGCCAGATGCTAAGTATTCCCAGGTAAAGGCATCAGCAATTCTGTATGAGGGCCAACAGGGCGAGTTTCATCACGCTTTCAGCGCGCCCGCCGATTCCCCCGAGGCCCCTCCGCTGCGTACAGTTCACCCGACGAGGCGGCTTGAGCCTCACCGCCGGCGCCTGCCGGCAGATCAGACGAGAAAAGAGGAGGGAAAGACATGGCAGAACATGGCGTGGAGGGCTACAACAACAGCGGCGTATCCACTCAGCTCATCGGCGACTTCATCGAGGTCCCCCATGAGAAGCCGTGGAGGTACCAGGAGGGCGACCTCACCGTCACGCGAGGGAGCGCGTGGTCCGGCCCCGGCTGCCACGACGGCTGCGGCGTGCTGCTCTACACCGACAAGGACGGGAAGCTCGTCAAGGTCGAGGGCGACCCGGAGAACCCGTACAACAGGGGGCGCCTGTGCGTCCGCTGCCTCGACGTGCCCGAGGTGACCTACAACAAGGACCGCCTGCTCTACCCGATGAAGCGCGACCCGAAGGACCGCGGCAAGGACAAGTGGGAGCGCATCAGCTGGGACGAGGCCATCGACCTCGTCGCCGACACCTTCCTCGACATCAAGGAGAAGTACGGCGCCGAGGCCGTCGTCTTCGGCCAGGGCACCGGCCGCGACATCGCCGCGTACATCACGCGCCTCTGCTGGTCGTTCGGCTCCCCGAACTACGTCCTGTTCCTCTCCGGCTGCGCGTGCTACCTGCCCCGCGTCGCCGGCATGGCCGCGACCGCCGGCTCCTTCTGGGTCGCCGACTGCTCGCAGCAGTTCACCGACCGCTACGACAACCCCGAGTACAAGATCCCCGAGACCATGTTCATCTGGGGCAACTACCCGCTGCGCGCCAACTCCGACGGCTTCTACGGCCACTGGGTCGTCGACCTCATGAAGCGCGGCATGGAAGTCGTCATGATCGACCCGAAGGTCACCTGGCTGTCCGCCCACTCGCGCCTGCACCTGCGCGTGCGCCCCGGCTGCGACGCCGCCCTGGCCCTCGGCTTCCTGAACGTCATCATCAACGAGGACCTCTACGACCACGAGTTCGTCGAGAAGTGGACCTACGGCTTCGACCAGCTCAGGGAGCGCGTCCAGGAGTACCCGCCCGCCAAGGTCGCCGAGATCACCTGGATCCCCGAGGAGAAGATCGTCGAGGCCGCCCGCATCCTCGCGAACAGCAAGCCCTGCACCATGCAGTGGGGCGTCGCCGTCGACATGACCAAGGAGGCGCTGCCCGCCTCCCAGGCGATCGCCGCCTGCTTCCAGATCACCGGCAACGTCGACGTCCCGGGCGGCATCATCGCCCCGCCCGAGATCCTCAACTACGCCGGCGGCTGGGGCCGCGAGCTGTGCCCCGAGGAGACCTGGGTCAAGCGCATCGGCCTCGACGCCTACCCGCTGCTCAACTTCGGCTTCCAGATCGCCCAGCCCGACGAGCTGCGCCACACCATGGCGACCGGCGAGCCCTACAAGATCCACGCGACCTGGCTGCAGCAGAACAACGTGCTCGCCTGCATGGGCGCCGACCCGCAGGAGATGTACATCGGCCTCATGAACTGCGACTTCAACGTGTCGGTCGACCTGTTCATGACCCCGACCATCATGGCGACCTCCGACGTGGTCCTGCCGGCGGCCACCTTCCCCGAGCGCAACGGCCTTCGCCTCGGCGACGGCGTGCAGCGCGGCGAGGTCATCAACAAGGTGTGCTCCGTGGGCGAGTGCAAGTCCGACATGGAGATCAACCTCATGCTCGGCAAGCGCTTCAACCCCGAGGCCTGGCCGTGGGAGAACGTCGACGAGATGTTCGGCGCGATGCTCAAGGCGCAGACCCCCTACAACTTCGAGGAGATGCGCGAGCACGGCCCGGTGTACCTGCCGTTCAGCTACAGGCGCTACGAGACCGGCCGCCTGCGCGCGGACGGCAAGCCCGGCTTCAACACGCCGACCGGCCGCATCGAGCTGTGGTCGACGTTCTACAACAACGCCGGCATGGACCCGCTGCCCTACTTCGAGGAGCCCGTCCCCGGCCCGACCTCCACGCCCGAGCTGCTCGACGAGTACCCGCTCGTGCTCACGACCGGCGCCCGCCCGTGGTCGCTGTTCCACTCCGAGCATCGCCAGGTCCCGCGCATGCGCAACCTGAAGAAGGACAACAACGTCTACCTCAACCCGAAGACCGCCGAGGAGTACGGCCTGAAGAACGGCGAGTGGGTGTGGGTCGAGAACGTGTACGGCCGCTGCAAGGCGCAGGTCGAGGTCACGAACCTCTACCAGGACCCGCGCGTCATCGCCTGCGACCACGCGTGGTGGCACCCCGAGGGCGACGCCGAGGGCCTCTACGAGTCCCACGACCTCAACGTCAACAACCTGCTGCCCGGCATCCCCAGCCGCGCGGGCTTCGGCTCCAACTACAAGACCACGCTCGTCAAGCTCTACAAGGTCACGCCGGAGGACGACTCCAACGGCTACTTCCCGAGCCCCGACAGCGGCTACGTCTCCCAGGCCATGGACGGCAAGGGCGTCAAGGCCATCGAGGAGCTCGTTGACGAGCGCGCGCAGATCATGCGCGACCGCGAGGCCCTGAAGAAGGCGATCGCCGAGGCTCAGGCCGAGTAGGCGCCGCACGACAAGACGAGAGAGGGCCGGGCGCCGGGAAGGCGGGCGCCCGGCCAGGAAGGAAGAGGTTTTTCATGGAGACCCCAAAGGAACTCAACTCGAGGACTATGGCTAAGTACGGCCTGCTCATCGACTACCAGTGGTGCACCGGGTGCCACTCCTGCGAGATCGCGTGCCAGATGGAGCACAAGATGCCCGTCGGCAAGTCCGGCATCCTCGTCCACGACATGGGCCACTGGCCCATCGAGGAGGGCGGCGACGAGTGGCAGCTCGGCTACCTGGCCGCCCCGACGACGATGTGCGACGGCTGCGAGGAGCGCCGCGCGCTCGGCAAGGTCCCGACCTGCGTGCAGCACTGCCAGGCGCAGTGCATGGACTTCGGCCCGATCGACGAGATGGCCGAGAAGGCCAAGGGCCACAAGGACTACGCGCTGTTCACGCTCGGCGCCTAACTTCCACGACGTCTGCCGGGCGTCCCCTCCCCCTCGAAGGGGGGCGCCCGCGGACCACCCCTGCAAGGGGAGGGCCGCGAACTAGGGGTTCGGCCCTCCCCCGTAGAGACAGGGGGAAAGCCTGTACAAATCAATAAGGAGGGTTTATGTCCATTTCGAGTTATGGTGTGCTTGACAGGCAAACCACCAACACCGAGCGCTGGGTTACTTTTGCCGCGCTCTTCTTGTTCGGGTTCACGGCTTCGTGCAACCTGTTCAAAGCTTCACCTGTTATGACGGTCATCGGCGGGGATTTGGGGCTCGACGCCGGCGGACTTGGCCTCATCATGACGTTCTATTCCATCGCTGCTCTGGTTATGGCTTTCCCTGGCGCTTTGGTTATGCGTAAAATCGGCGTGAAGGCGATGGTCGTGATTTCCTGCGCAATCATGGTCTGCGGCACTGCGATCAGCGCCTTCTCGTCTGACTCCGGAATGTTTCTTGCCGGCCGTGCTGTTGAAGGCATCGCTTACGGTCTGATTTGCGTTTGCGGTCCGAACATTCTTCCTCGTCTGTTCCCCCGCAAGCAAATGGGCCTCGCTGTCGGTATCTGGTCTCAGTGGATTCCGTGCGGCACCATCATTGCTTTCTTCACCGCGCCGCTCGTGTTCGAGGCGACTGGAAACTGGCAAGGCATTTGGTTCGTCACGCTTGCGCTCGGCATCGTTGCTCTGATTCTGCTTATCGCTCTCGTCAAAATGCCGCAGAAAAACGAGAACGAAATCGTTGCCGGCGACGCGTCGACCGTCGCAAAGCCTGGTAAGCAGTTCTTCGCTTCCGCTGCTCTTGTGTGCGTCGTCTTCTTTATCTGGGTGTTCGTCTATGTTGTGAACATCAACGGCATGTATCCCACGTTCCTCCAGGACGTCAAGGGCATGAGCGTGTTCGACTCCTCGATGCTGCCTAACTGGCTCGCCATTATCACCATTCCTCTTGGTATTGTCGCGGGTCTCGTCTCCGACAAGTTCGCTATCCGCAAGAAGGCTCTGGTCACCTTCTACGTTGTGACCGCTCTCATCTTCTTCTTCCTCGCCTTCACCCCCGGCGAAGATGCGACGAGCTCCTGGGCATTCTGCATCATCATGGGCGTTTGCGCCTCGTTCATCCCGACCTACACCAGAGGCATCACCCCGCTGCTTTGCACCGATTCCTTTAAGTGCGACATGGCTCTGTGCCTGATGGCTTTCTTCACTGGTGCTGCTCAGGTTTGCGCAGTTTTCGCCTCCATGAGCGTTGCCGCTATCGGTTGGTTTGCTAATGCTCAGTTCGTTCTTGCGCCGCTTTGCCTGGTTGCTGCTGTCGCAATCGCCATTGTGGTTAAGGACGACAAGAAGGTTGTGGAAATCCGCAAGCAAGAAGAGGAAGCCGATCGCGCAGCAGTTGCGTAATATGAAACACTCTAGAGTTTCAATCGTCTTCTAGATTCAGCCTCCCTCAGCCTGGTTCGTCGGCTGGGGGAGGTTTTTTTCGGAAAGGATGACAAGTATGTCGTGCGGCTACGCTTGCGTTGGGTGCGGGAAGTGCAAAGGGATTGTGCGCCCTCTCGCCATGCCAGGTCACTGCCCTGCATGCGGGTTTGACAACGAGCCTGGCGCGAAAACGTGCGAGAAGTGCGGGATGCCCTTGCCGTTGGCGCCTGGGCTGGGGGAGCCGAAGGACGGACAGGCGAAGTAGGCAGCGCCCAGAAGGCAGGCTCAGTTGGGAAGCGCGGCGGTAGGTCGACGCAGTAGGCAGGTTCGGCGGACGGGCGCAGAAGACCGACGCAGGGCAAGCTTCCCTCCTGCGTGCATCACTGCCAGGCTCAATGCATGGAGTACGGTCCCATTGCCGATCTCGCGGCGAAAATGACGGATGCGCGAAAGCAGACGCTTACGGTGCTCTAACGTTTTCGCTGCGAAGAGGCCCGTTTTCGGCAAAGCAATAGTGAATCGACGAGAAAATAGAAGGGAATGTTGGTTAACGGTTCCAGCGAGTTGATTGTGAATGCGAAGGGATCTTTCTTTTCATATTAACTCGCTGGAAATTAGGTATTTGAAGTAGAATATCTTGTTGCGACACAAGCGAATAACGAAATCTGTTTAGGAGAAGTTCCTTTGGCAAAAGGTGCTTCTCCTCTTTGCTCATGCTCCTAAACAGGAAAGAGCTTGTGTCGCAACAATGAGGGATTCACTTTTGCGGGTGCGCCCCTCATTTGAGGGGCGCATTTTATATGAGGGGAAGGGCCAGGCGTTTGGCCCTTTGGAGCGGCGGGACGATTCGATAGCTGCTGTATCGGACTGATGCTAAAGGGGGAATTGATGGACGATCTGTCGAACAAGAGGGCGCTTTGTACGTTGTTTTCCTCGGCGTTCTATTGGGCTTCGCTCTTTTTGGCGTACTGGAGTTCCTCGGTTGTGGTCGAGGAGCCGCTAGCGTTCAGGCTGAAGGGGTGCGCTCTGCTCGGCTCGGCGGTTATGCTTGTCGTCTGGTTTCTCGTAATGCGTTCCGGCAAGGGTAAGGTGTTCGACGGGCAGTTCTCATGGTTCTTCCGTTCGTCTTGTCGCCGATGGTCGGGATAAGTGCTTTGCTGCTTGCTTTTCCCATAGGGGGCTTGCTTCCGTACGCTGTCCATTATGCGTTGTGGTTTCTATTCGGTTGCGGTGCGGCTTTCGTCTTGATTCATATGGTTTACGGCGTTTTTCGAATCAGGCCCGAGAGCGCTTTTCTGCTCCTCGCGTTTTCGACGCTTCTGAGCTGTTCCATCGCCACATTTGCATGCATGCAGCCAGGCCGGTCCTTGCCGGCAATCATTTGCGTTCTCGTGCTTCCGGTTCTCGCATACTGGCTCTCGATTGTCGGATGCAGGCAGAAGGGCCTCGCTGTTAGTGCTGAGGAGGGGAAGCCCGAGGGGCTCGCAAAGGTCGAGGAAGGGGATGTTCCGAGTGGAATTCTTGGACCATCTCCTGTGCGGAAGATTCCAAAAAGGGCTTTCCTGTTCCCCCTTATGCAGATGCTCTGTTACAGCATTACGTTCTCGTTTGCTCTGTTCGTAGGCCTGAACGGCAGTCAGGAGAGCGTGTCCTCGGGGTTCATATGGCTCGGGGCTATGCTGTCGGGCGTTTTCATTTTGCTTTATGGATTGTGGTTTAAGGAACGCGTGACGCTGAATTTGATTCAGTATGTTCTCTTCGGCATTGCGGCGCTGGGCTTGGCTCCGCTTGCAATGTCGAGCCAGTTTCACGTCAATTTGCTTTTTGCGAGCTGTGCGCTTCTCATGTTTAGCTTTACCAGCTTCGATATGCTTAGCATGAGCCAGCTCCTGTCGATGATCGACGAGTACAAAATCTCTTACCCTAAGTATTTCGCGCTTGGCAGGCTGAGCAATGCGGTGGGCATGTTTCTCGGCTGGGCGCTCGCGCTTGGGGTCATGCTGGTCGGCTCGGCGTTCCCTTCTTGGCATCTCTCTCAAGTGCTTCCGATTGCCATGATCCTCGTGCTCATGTTCGTCGTGATGGTCTTCTCCTACGACTCGATGAAGGGTTCCAATGCGAAAGACGACGAGTCGCCTGCCGTTCCCGCTGCCCCCGCGGCGTGGAAGACCGCTTGCGACGATGTGTGCGAGCAGTTTGCGCTGTCGCCCCGCGAGAGCGAGGTGTTCGCCCTTTGCGCGAAGGGCCGCGATACCGCTTATATCTGCGACGAGCTCTGCGTGTCCAACCACACGGTCCGCAGCCACATTTATCATATCTACGGGAAAATGGACATTCACTCTCAGCAAGATCTCATCACGATTGTTGAAAATCGAGTTCAGGAGATCAAAGCGGGCCGATAGCGTTTTTCTCTCTGTCGAGAAATATCCCGCCTGTCTTAGCCTTTCGGGTTTAGCCGATATCCTATTGGCTGCGGCTCTGGATGTCGTTGAATGGAACGATTGTTGAGTCGTAGGGAGCAGACCCCCT
>OLPC01002913.1_pt1 | contig 12058 bp, 9 predicted proteins | sample 1672341 | NCBI WGS metagenome assembly OLPC01 (sample SAMEA3136673, study PRJEB25190) | human gut metagenome | reverse complement strand
TTCGCTGTAAAAATCAAAGCCGTTCCCATCCGGAAGCGACACATCAAGCAGCACAAGGCCGGGGTGCTCACTCAAAAGCGCCCCAGCCTCCTTTAAATTGCCTGCTGTCAAAAGCTCATATTCAGGTTCTGTAAAGGTATCACACAGTCCCTCTGTTATTCCTTTATTGTCCTCTATGAGAAGTATTTTTTTCATATCAGCTCCCGCATTTCCTACAGATTTTCATTCTTGATTGTCTCAATAATGTTATTGTGTCTAAGCTTCGTCATTGATAGTTTCATGATAGCATAAATCAGCATTATTACAACCACTATACACAATATAATTGCTTTATACGGCGGCTCATAAATGATTGCGTCATCCATCCTGTTCATCATAACACATAAGAGATAGCTTATTAAAATACCAAGCGGTACACCTATTACAAGTGCCTTTACAGATATAAACACACTCTCGAGCCTGACCATTCCAGCAAACTGCTTATCTGTCATTCCAATGCTTCTTAATGTGGCAAACTCGCGGCTTCTAAGCTCCATTCCGGTGCTTAAGGTATTGATGATATTTGTGATTCCTATTAAGGCAATGACCACAATAAGTCCGTATGCAAATACTCCAAGCAGTGTAAAGAGAGACTTTTCATCGCGCATCTCCTTATCCAGATTGCTGACATAAAAACTAATCTGCGAATACTCAGTATTTCCTTCCGTCTCCTTTTCGAATGTATCCTGATATTCATCTGCATTTTCTGCAACCACATATGCCGAATATGACGCATGTCCCGGTTTGAGCTCATTACCGCTCTTGCCGTCAGCCCATAGGCTTTCAAAGCCTTTTTGGTTCATAAACAAAAGCGTGGTATTGCCGTAGCCCTTATAACCTGTTGGTACCTTGTCTGTGACACCTGCAATAGTTACATCCACAGTCTTTCTGACTCCGTTATTTATTGTTTCCTCGTCAACGTATCCACTGTTATCCTCTGTGCCGCTTTCAGTATCACCTTCCACTGCATTATTATCATCTGTGCTGCTTTCAGTATCGCCTTCTGCTGCATTGTCATCAGAAGAAGCATCATCATAAACATTATAGCCACACTCGATTGTATCTCCTGCTTTATATTTGTACAGCTCCATCTCTTTTTTGACGTATTTTGAGCTATTCTCATTATACACATCAAATGTGCCTTTATTCACAAGAATTGCTCCTGCAGCTGCATTTTTTATGCCTGCGTCGGACGCATACTTATCATACGATTTGTCATCCAAAACTGTGATTAAAAACTCTTGTGAGACATCCTCACTGTCATCATAAAGCTGCCCGCAATACTCTCCATATTCCTTTGTATACTCCGGCTTACTGACATCGAAATCATAGCCTGCTCCAACCAGATAATCCTCAGCTCCTTCAATGCCACTCAAAAGCTTAGAGAGCTTTTCAATATCAAGGTCCTTTTTACATGACATATTTATTCCGATATTGTAATCTACTGATGCATATGACATCCCAACCCTGCTAAAGGCCATAGACATAAAGTATGATATCACAATAAAGGTTACTGAGCAGATGACAATAGATGTCACTGTGGTTCTGTACTTTTTATTGTTCCTCTTTATATTCTTATATGAGATAACGCCTCCGATACCCCAGATTCTGCCTATAATCGCCGGTGTCTTAAGCTTTGCTGACTTTATTTTAATCTCCTTTGTGTTTCTTATTGCTTCAAGCGGTGTAACCTTTGCAGCCCTTCTTGCACTGCCTGTTGCTGAGAAATAAATGGTTGCTATACTCAGTATCACAGCAAGAATAAGTGCAGGCAGTGATGTGTGAAAGCTCAAAGCAACGTTAAGCCAGCCTGCTGACAGCGCATTTACTACCTTGACAAGTATAAGCGATGCCAAAATACCACTCATGGTACCTACAGGAATACCAACCACTCCAAGCATTGCTGCCTCTGTCTTTACACTGCTTTTTATCTGGCGTCTCGTAGCACCCACGCTTGCAAGCATGCCATACTGCCTGATTTTTTCAGTGATTGATATGTTGAAGCTGTTTTTGATACAGTACACTGATGTCAGTATGATTATCAAAGCCACAACAGTGGCCACTGTAAACAGTGCTTTAAATGTGCCGTCAATCGGGAAAACACACTCATAGCTTATAAGGTATCCATTCATATATATATCATATTTTGCATTTTCCATCTCTTTAAGAAACCTGTCACTCTCCTCAGCAGACATTTCAACAGATGAATTATTCGCTTTCGCAAACAGCTTTTCATCCACACCAATTATATCAGCAGTCACAGCATCCTTGTTTCTTAAAGCCTTTTTAGTGTATCTGCTGTACACTGTGAGTGTAGTGTCAGCTTCGCTTGCCTCACTCTTTGTGCCATTATCAATTGCTGCCAGTTCATCAGAGTATGTGACAAATGTATATCCGGCGGCACTATAGTCCTCCATTCCATAGCCCGGTCTTTCCATGATGCCTACCACCTTGTAGTGCTTTGTCACAGTATCGGTAAGTGTCTCTGCCTCATTCTCATATGCGCTGTTTTCCGATATGACACCTTCGGTGTTTGAATCATATCGCTTTCCGACATCCAGTGTTATCTCATCTCCCACCTTTATGTCGATTCGTCCGTTTGTCTTTAAGTGCCTTGGAATGACTATCTCATCCTCATTTTTTGCCATGCGCCCCTCTATCAGTTTAAAGCAGCCTCTCTCAAAGCCGGCCTCATCTGTTGCCATGACATATGCATACGGCTTATCCTCATTCTTGCAGCCGTCTAGCTTTGCAAAGCCCATTCCCATTGTCTCAAATGTGCTTTCAATATTTCTGTTGTTTTTAAACTCCGAAAGCTCAGACATTTTCACATTCGAAAATTTCACATGAAAGTCGCCGCCCTTTTGCTTCTGGTATTCAATCACACTGTACTGAAAGCTTGACACAAGTGTGACAAGCGCCGACAAAAGCGCTGTTGCAAGAATTATTCCGACTATCGTGACAATAGTTCTTTTCCTGTTGAGCTTTAAGTTTTTTAATGTGAGTGTCTTCATCAAATTCATCTGATTTTACCATCCTCTATCATTATTGTGCGGTCAGCCGCCTTTGCAAGCTCCATATTGTGTGTAATCATAATAATTGTCTGGTTAAGCTCACGGTTTGAGGTCTTTAATAGATGCATAATCTCGTTGCTTGCCTTGGTATCCAGGTTTCCGGTCGGCTCATCAGCTAGCACTATAGACGGTCTCGTAATCAGGGCTCTTCCTATAGATGTGCGCTGCTGCTGTCCACCTGAGAGCTCATTTGGCAGATGAGTACGTCTCTCTGTAAGTCCAAGGCGCAAAAGCATGTCATCCATCTGTGCTTTTTCCACCTTTCTTCCATCAAGCTCCATCGGGATTGCCATGTTTTCCTCCACATTTAATATAGGTATCAGATTATAAAACTGATAAATGATGCCTACCTGTCTTCTTCTGAATATGGCAAGCTCATCATCATTCATTGCAAAAATATCAGTGCCGTTTATATACACCTTTCCGCTTGTTGGTCTGTCAACACCTCCGAGCAGATGAAGCAGTGTGGATTTTCCGGAGCCGCTCGCCCCGACTATTGCCACAAACTCTCCCTTTTCCACGCTCAATGACACATCGTCCAAAGCCTTGACCTGATTTTCTCCGGCTCCGTATATTTTTGATAAGTGTTCTACTCTAAGCAGTTCCATTTAATTCTCCTTTTCTTCTCTATGCATTTTTGAGTGCTGTGCGGTCCGTCCTTTAAAGTGCAGCCGCCCCACGATACAAGTGTATAATACATTATGTAAAGTTACAGGTAGGTTACTTTTAAAAAATATTACAGCATAATATAAAAACTCCGGTCAGAACAAAAAGTTTTCTGTGCCGGAGCTTATATGTTATATGTTTTATATCATATATTTTATAATTATCTATGCCAATAATTATTTCTGCTTATATGAAGACAAAAAGTCTGCAAGCTTGCCTGTGGCATCCTTTAATATCTCTGTTCGAGGCAGATATACCACTCTGAAGTGATCCGGCTTATCCCAGTTGAAGCCGCCGCCGTGGATTATGAGTATCTTCTTCTCACGAAGCAGATCGAGTGCAAACTGTTCATCGTTTGTGATGTTGAACCTTGCAGTATCAATCTTTGGGAATATATAAAATGCTGCCTTTGGCTTTACTGCCGAAATTCCCGGTATATCGTTTAATGCCTTGTAGACGTACTCTCTCTGCTCATAGATTCGTCCGCCCGGCACAATATACTCGCCTACACTCTGATATCCGCCTAATGCCGTCTGCACTATCGACTGCGCCGGAACATTCGAGCAAAGACGCATGTTTGAAAGCATGTTGAGACCCTCGATATAGTCCTTTCCGAGCGCCTTGTTGCCGCTTAAAACCATCCATCCGATACGATAGCCTGCTATCATATGTGACTTAGAAAGACCGCTGAAGGTCACACAGAAGAGGTCCGGTGCAAGCGACGCAATAGACACATGCTCATAGTCATCCATCACAAGCCTGTCATATATCTCATCCGAAAAAATCATAAGCTCGTGCTCTCTTGCCACATCAACTATCTGCTGCAGCACCTCCCTTGGATAGAGCGCTCCTGTAGGGTTATTAGGGTTGATTATTACGATTGCCTTTGTCTTGTCTGTAATCTTCTTTTTGATATCCTCTATGTCCGGATACCACTCTGACTGCTCATCACAGATATAGTGTACTGCCGTGCCTCCCGCAAGTGTAACGCAGGCTGTCCAAAGCGGATAGTCCGGTGCCGGCACCAGCACCTCATCACCATTGTCAAGAAGCGCTGACATGCTTAAGTTTATAAGCTCGCTGACTCCGTTTCCGGTGTAGATATCCTCAACCGTCACATTAGGAAGCTTTTTGAGCTGTGCATATTGCATGATTGCTTTTCTTGCAGAAAAAAGTCCCTTGGAGTTGGAATACCCCTCACAGTCCGTGAGCTGGCGAGACATATCATATATCACCTCATCAGGTGTCCTGAAGCCAAACGGCGCAGGATTTCCTATATTGAGCTTCAACACATTTGTGCCGTTTTCCTCCATGCGGGCCGCCTCATCCACCACCGGTCCTCTAACATCATAAAGCACATTATCTAATTTTCTGGATTTTCCAAATTCTCTCATCCTGACCATCTCCTTTTATTTTCGTAACATTTCCTGTATCCGTAATCATATCCTGCTAGCCTAAAAGCTCAAAAACAGCCTCAGCGTCAAATACCACCTGCTTTACCTTATCAACCTCTATCTGATAAAGAGCATTTGCTGCCAGATGCTCTGCAGCCTGCTCGAGATCTCTTATGCCCGATGTGTTCTCGTGAAGCTTAATCACTGCATCAAGTCCGTCCTCTGTGAGAACGCACTCCTCCTCCTTCATTCCCATTCGCTCAAATACCTTGCGCATGGCAAATCTCTGGAAGATGACCTTCTTCTCTTCATCGGTATAGTCCGGAATATCAATCACTGCAAAACGTGACATAAGCGGTGCAGAAATCTGGGATTTATCATTGGCTGTGGCAATCGGATATACTCCGACGGTCGGCACCATACACTCCATATAGTTGTCTGTAAAGCCCAGATTGTCAAGCAGTGTCAAAAGTACATCTGCAGGATTTCCGTTGCCGTTTTTGCTTGAGGCCTTGTCGAGCTCATTGATGATAAATACAAGATTTGACTCTCCTGCCTGTGAAAATGCCTCCATAATGATTCCCGGCTTTGCGTTTGAATAGATTCTTGAGCTTCCTGTGAGCTGCTCTGCATCATTTATGGAGCTCATATCGAGTGTGGTCCATGGAAGCTTGAGTATACGTGCAACAGCATATGCAATCTGTGACTTTCCGGTTCCTGCCGGTCCACAGAGCAGCAGTCCGTAGGCAGGAAGTGTATGAGTCCTGTTTATCTGGATAATGGTCTCAATGATTCTCTGCTTCACGCTCTCCATGCCATAGAGCTCCTCATCGAGTATGCGCCTTGCCTCCACAGGGTCAATTGCCTCAAAGTAATTTCCCTTCCACTGGATATTCATCATGATGGAAAGTGCTCTCTGCGCATGGCGTCTTTCCTCAGGTGATACCTCGCTTGAACGCGCAACTGCCAGATTTCTTCTGGCCCACAGCAGTATATTGTCAGGCAGTGTACGGCCTGCACAGGTCATGAAATCTGTGATGCTCTGTATACTGGTGAGCTTCATGCTGTCGCCCTCTTCCTCGTAATCATCGAGGTCAGGTTCATCCTCAGGCATGGTGCTGGCAAAGAGCCTTTCCATCATATACTGCAGGAATCCATCCTCTGCAGACAGCTTTGTGCCTCTGCCGAGAGACACCTCCCTCACCCTGTATACTGCGTATCCGTCAGGTGTATTGGCTCCTGAAAGCTGTACCTTTATGTGATTTTCGCCAAGCCACTTAAAAAGGCTAACGAAGCGGGAATCAATGCGCAGGATATCTGCACTGGTCACCCCATCACCATCCTCAAATTCAAAGGATGTACGCTTTATCGGATTTGTAAACATACCAAGCGCATGATGCGCCCACTCCTTTTGCTTATTGTCTATCACAACAATCGGTTTATCGGCCGATGCCTTGGTCTCTGTCGAATGAAATGTCTCATATGTACACTCCGGATGCTCGTTTGCTACCGGTGTATCGCTAAAATCAAATACTGGCATTTTTATTCCTCTCTTTTCGTAATTGTATTCTTCATCATACCCTGTCAAAGGCTATGTCCTGTACCACCTCGCCCGCGATGATAAGTCCTGCCACTGATGGTACAAATGCAAGGCTTCCGGGAATATCCCTGCGCTCTGTGCACTTGTGTTCGGCACCCGGCGGGCAGATGCAGTTGCTTCTGCAGCTTATAGACATATCCTCTATCGGTCTTGTAGGCTTCTCCTCAGAGTATACCACCTTGAGCTTTTTCACGCCACGTTTTTTAAGCTCACGGCGCATGACCTTTGCAAGAGGACACATGCTGGTCTTATATATATCAGCCACCTTAAATGCACTTGCATCCAGCTTATTTCCCGCTCCCATACTGCTTATGATAGGGACATTCTTCTCCTGTGCCTTCATGACAAGCGCAATCTTTGCTGTGACCGTATCAACCGCGTCAACTATATAATCATACTCTTCAAACGGAAATTCATCAGCATTTTCCGGCAAAAAGAAGCACCTGTGCGTCACGACACTGACATCAGGATTAATATCATGAATCCTCTCCTCCATCACATCTGTCTTGTATTTTCCTATGGTCTTTCGGGTTGCAATTATCTGCCTGTTTAGGTTTGTAAGACACACCTTGTCATCATCGATAAGGTCAATCGCTCCCACGCCGCTTCTGACTAGTGCCTCGCAGACATATCCGCCCACTCCTCCTATTCCAAATACTGCGACTCTTGCGCCCTTTAGCCTATCCATCGCCTCTTTTCCAAGCAAAAGCTGTGTTCTTGAAAACTGATTTAACATTTATTTCTCCTTTTCATCCCTGACCACGCCGACACCGGCAGAAATCAGGAGTCTTACTGTATCCTTAAGCATGCTCCAGTCAGCCTTTGACAGATCATCGGCAGCCTTTATCATCTCAATGAGCTGCTTAAATGACATCTGGTCAAGGTTCTCAAAATTGGAGTCCGATGCTATTGAAAAAAGCACATTTACAAACTGCTTTCGCTGCGCCTCATCCATGCTGCCTATCCAGTTTCTGAGTGTCTTGTCAAGGCGCACACTGTTTTTGTCCAGCCCATCCGCCTTTATGATATTTCCGCCCATTATCTCCCAGGAAAAAGCATCATGTTGCAGCGGCCCCGAATTATGGCTTCTTACCACCTCATAATTGTCCACATGCTCAAGCAATAAGCCAACAATAGACGACTGTGGCAGAAATGTCTCTATTCTGTCAAAAATTCTTTTGTAGCCTGCCGTATATATCATCTTGTGATTGAAGCCCGGCCCGTCAAAATTAAACACCTTAATAATGACATCCTGCACCTCTTTATCCACATGCATGGCGGCAAACACTGCCAGATTTCCACCCTTTGAGTGCCCGCCTATCCACAGCTTTCTTGTATTGATGCTTTTATTGTTGATATTTTCATCATCTAAAGCTTTATCATTTACGGCTTTTTCATTTATGACCCTATCATCATTGCATATATATGCTGCCACCTGCTTTAAATATTTTTTCGCCTTGTTCTGTCCCGGTGTCTCATCGAGATAGCTTAGATTAAAGTTTTCCTTCCAGCCGACAATGGAATGGTCTGTACCACTGTAGGAAATGAAATATGTGCCGTCAGGCAGTTCTATCGTAACCGCAGAAAACTGCGACTCCTCTTTTTCACTAATATCGTATATATAATATCTCAAAATGCAGTCAGCATAGCGCCTTGAGTGCGCCAGCTTTTGAAGCAGCCTCGCGGAGTGGCGGAAAAGATTAGGCATCTGCTCAATCTCATCATCACTGTGGTCCGCGCAGTAAAGGCTTGAAAGCTGTTTTATCGTAAGGTATGATTTCTTTGCATCCGGCATATATGGCTTCATCTGCACATAAATAAGCTGTGAAAAAATCAGTCCGTCCACCTCATTTACATGCACCTCATCAAAGCCTATGTCTCCACGCCAGTCAATATAATCCATGATATCTGCCATACAATGCCCTCCTGAAATATATCTGTCTTATTCATCATAGTGATCTAGGAAGCTGTGCTTTATGCCATCCTTTTTATATGCTACAACCGTAGCCAGATTTACATTCTCCACGCTCTTAAATATATTTGCCTCGACAAAAGGATTCACCTTTTTAAGATTAGCGATGAGCTGCTTTATCTCAACACGCTTTGAGCGGTTTTCCTCATTATTGCAGGTGGTACAGGTATCTGTAAACTTGCAGGCACACTGTATGAAATGCAGACCGTTGTAATCACGCCATGCCTTGATATCGTCCTCCCTGACCAGGTAAAGAGGCCTGATAAGCTCCATGCCCTCAAAGTTTGTGCTGTGAAGCTTAGGCATCATGGTCTGTACCTGTGCACCGTAGAGCATACCCATGAGTATCGTCTCAATAACATCATCATAGTGATGTCCGAGCGCAATTTTGTTGCAGCCCAGCTCCTTTGCAAATGCATACAGATGTCCTCTTCTCATCCTCGCACATAAATAGCATGGCGATTTTTCGATATCATATACAGCATCAAATATATCTGACTCAAAAATAGTGGCAGGGATGCCAAGGTTCCTGCAGTTTTCCTCTATGACATGCCTGTTTGCCTCATTGTAGCCCGGGTCCATGACGAGAAACTTCACATCAAAATCAAACTTATTGTGATGCTTAAGCTCCTGAAACAGCTTTGCCATGAGCATGGAATCCTTACCTCCCGAGATACACACTGCAATCTTATCCCCCGGTTTTACAAGCTCATAGGTATTTATCGCCTTTGTAAACTTGCGCCAGATGGATTTCTTAAATTTCTTTCTGATGCTTTGCTCCACATCTGCCTTTATATCGCGCTCTGCCACCTCATCCTCTTTCATGGCATCAAGCAGCCAGCTTATATAGCCTCCCTTTAAGCTTGCCGCATCAAAACCTTTTTCTGTGAGATACTCTGCCACATCCACACTCGTCTTACCACGGCTGCAGACTATGACAAGCTTCTTATCATGTGGCACCCTCTCATCTAACTCTATTTCCTCTGCCTGAATATTGAGTGCTCCCTTTATGGCACCGTGCGCCACCTCTTCCTCACTTCTTATATCTATTATCTGATAGCTGTTACTATCCAGCTTTTTAACTTCTTCTATACTAAGCTGCATTTTATTTCTCCTATACTATTTCCGCAATGACTTTATTTCCTGAAATATCCTGTACTCATAATATGCCGTCACCACAAGGATGAGCCCTATCATAATGAGGCTGTATACATCGCGGATTGCTATTCCAAACGCATCACACACGCATGGCACCAGAAGCCCCGCAGTAAAAACAAGCTTTACAAACGTCAAAAGCCTGAGTGAATACTTTCTGATATTGCCCACACACAGCTCCGCTGCTATGTGATTGAGCTTTTCCGGATAATGCTGCAGCCATGTGATTGCAATGTATACAAGCAAAAGCACAAGTATATTGGCCACAAACTTAAATACCTGTATGTGATAGCACACTCCATAATAAATCTGTAAGCCTATATACGCAAGAGCTAAAATAGCATCTATTGCCTCAAGCACCGCCGAAGCAAAGGTCATATCTCTTTTTCTCATATAAATCTACTACCTTTCATTAACACCTTAAACACGTAAAAATAAGGTAAAACGATATTGTTTCTCTTTAAACTATCTAATTTTATCATATTATGGACTATCTTTCTAGAAAAATTGTGATATAATAATCAGGTTAAAGGAATTTTATTTAAAAATTAATAATACAACGAGGTTTAATCGAAAATGAGCAAATTAACAATACCAAAGAACTATTCTTCGGCACTGAATCTTCACGATACACAGCTTGCCATCAAAACTGTTAAGGATTTCTTCCAGGGCATGCTCGCACAGCGTCTTTCCCTGACACGTGTTTCAGCACCGCTTTTCGTTGATCCTACCACAGGCTTAAACGATAACTTAAACGGATATGAAAGACCTGTTACCTTCGGCATCCTTGAGCAGGGTGACAAGGAGGCTGAGGTCGTTCACTCCCTTGCCAAGTGGAAGAGATATGCATTAAAGAAATACGGCTTCTCTCTCGGCGAGGGCATCTACACAGATATGAATGCCATAAGACGTGATGAGGAGACTGACAATATCCACTCTATATTTGTTGACCAGTGGGACTGGGAAAAGGTCATCCGCAAGGAGGACAGAAACTTAGACTTCCTTAAGGAAACAGTAAAGACAGTATACAAATGCCTGCGCAAGACCGAGCAGTACATGGCTATACAGTACGACTACATAGATTTGATTCTGCCAAAGGATATCACCTTTATCACCACATCAGAGCTTGAGGAAATGTTCCCGGACAATACTCCAAAGGAGCGCGAGTATTATTTTGCAAAGGCAAAGGGTGCAATCTGTGTAATGCAGATTGGTGACAAGCTTGCAAACGGAGAGCCTCACGACGGACGTGCCCCTGACTATGACGACTGGGCTTTAAACGCTGATATCATCGTGTACTATCCTGTTCTTGATATCGCACTTGAGCTTTCATCAATGGGTATCCGTGTAGATGAAAAAGCCCTAAAGGAACAGCTTGACAAGGCCGGATGTCCTGAGCGTGCTAAGCTTCCATTCCAGAAGGCTATCCTCAACAAGGAGCTTCCGTACACTATCGGAGGCGGAATCGGACAGTCACGAATCTGTATGTTCTTCCTCAGAAAGGCTCATATCGGTGAGGTACAAAGCTCTTTGTGGCCTGATGAGACAATTAAGGAATGTGAGGAGCATGGTATTCAATTGCTATAATCTGCATACCATACTTTACTGTTTGTTATTAAAAACCTGCTGTGTCAGACAATCATGACACAGCAGGTTTTTTATTTCTTATTTTTAATTTTTCCATATGCATCACAAACATCAGCATAAATGCATGTGTTGCTGCTATTATCTACACAAACATCCTCCATGCAGCCCTGATCTGCGAACCCAGCCTCTCAAACTGCCAGTGGGTATTGCTCTTTATGATACTGTTTGGATCATTTATAGTAAAGCCCTCATCATCATAGCCTGTGATCACCATAAAATGTCCATTGTCTGTGAAATCTCCCGGACCGACATTTACGACTATCAGATTGCCCTCATCAAGCCTTTCTTTAAATGTATCCTCATCCACCTTTATAGTCTTTGCATTTACCCCGTAGTGCCTGCAGCCCTTGCTTATAAGATTCCATGCACTTCCGGAGCCATCCACACTGTAGCCGGCCTCCTTTGCATACTCTGCCACCGCAAGAGGGGATGCCTGTGCATCATGTGTCAGATATAATACAACCATCGAAAGTGCAGTCGGACCGCAGCCACTCGCCGCAAAATAATTGCC
>OLPC01002905.1_pt1 | contig 12087 bp, 11 predicted proteins | sample 1672341 | NCBI WGS metagenome assembly OLPC01 (sample SAMEA3136673, study PRJEB25190) | human gut metagenome | reverse complement strand
ATCTAAGGACGTTTTTTTATTGTTTTAAACAGAAAAGGCGAGATGAATTTATAAAAATACTTATATTTTATTGACAAAAGAACCCACCTTTGGTATTATAACACTATCACATTAGTACTTTAGCACGATAAAGTGATAAAACAAAAATACGCCGTGCAAGGAGAGCCGGCGAGCAAATTAAGAAAAGGACAAGGGAAGGAAAAAATGAAGAAATTTATCTATCTGATGACAACGATTGCATTGGTTGCCGGAATGGCACTGCTGAGCGGATGCGGAAGCTCCAAGGAAGCCACGGATTACGCATACATCGAAGACAAGGGGACTCTGACGGTGGGGCTGGATGATACTTTTGCACCGATGGGCTTCCGGGATAAGGACGATAACCTGGTGGGCGTAGACATCGATCTGGCGAAGGCTGTTGGAAAGAAGCTGGGCATCAAGGTGGAATTCCAGCCAATCGATTGGGATGCCAAGGAAGCGGAGCTGAAATCCAAGAACATTGACTGCGTATGGAACGGAATGTCGGCGACAAAAGATCGTCAGAAGAGCATGACGCTGTCCAACAAGTACTTCAACAATAAGATTTTGGTAATGTCCCTGGATAAGGGAATTAACATCAAGAGCAGTGCAGATCTGAAGAACTATAAGGTGGGCACTCAGGCGGATTCCGCAGCGCTGGAGTCCGTCAAAGCGGATAAGAACTACGATTCTTTTGCAGATAACGTATCGGAATATCCAACCTACGATGAAGCGATTCTGGATATGAAGGCGGGCCGCATCGACGTCATCGTCATCGACGAGGTATATGCACTCTACAACAACAAGAATAAAACCAAACTGTATCAGTCGGATTTCGATTTCGGATCGGATAAGTACGCGGTAGGCTTCCGAAAGGAAGATAAGGAATTGGCTGTAAAGGTGAACGATGCGATTCAGGAATGCATCGATGACGGAACGGCAGACAAGATTTGCGAGAAATGGTTTGGCAAAGGCAGCAGCCTGATAATCAACGAGGGATATGACAACTAGGGTTTTGACAACGAGGAATTTGACAACTAGAGATTTGACAACTTGGGATTTGACAGCTGGGGACGATAAGGTGAATGACTGCACTTTGCTTTATCATATGAATCTATAAGGTATTGATGCATCAGCGGGTCTTCGGACCCGCTGAAGGATTGTGAGGAGTTTTATGAGCTACATACAGACAATTACACCGGCACTTTTGCAAGGGACAATCATCTCATTGGAATTATTTGCGTTGACGTTGATTTTTTCACTGCCGCTGGGGCTGCCCATCGCATTGGGCGAGAATTCGAAGCTGTCACCCCTTCGGTGGTTCTGTAAAGTGTACGTACTTGTTTTTAGGGGAACGCCGCTGATGTTGCAATTGTTCTTCTTCTATTACTTTTTTCCGATATGCCTGAACATTCGTATGGATGCGTTTCCGACGGCGGTAATCACCTTCGCGCTGAACTATGCGGCGTATTTTGCGGAAATTTACCGGGGCGGAATTAAGAGCATCGATGCGGGTCAGTACGAAGCCGCGCATTCCCTGGGATTGAGCCGGAGTCAGACGCTGTTCGGCATCATTTTGCCCCAGACGTTTCGCATCGTGATTCCGCCGATTTCCAACGAAATCATCGTCCTGGTGAAGGACACGGCGCTGGCGTCGGCAATTGCCCTGGCGGATATTATGAAAGTGTCCAAAAGCATCGTGAACAGAGACGGTTCCCTGATGGCGTACGTAATCGCGGCGGCGATGTATCTGGTGTTCTCCTTCCTGGTGACATGCCTGCTGGAGAGATTGGAAAAGAAGACGTCCCTGTACGACGGAAAGGAGGCCTAGAATGGCACTGCTGGAAATGAAGAATATCGTGAAGGATTTTGCGGGCTGCCGGGCTTTGGACGACGTGAGTCTTTCGGTGGAGAAGGGCGAAACCGTGGCCATCATCGGGCCGTCCGGTTCCGGGAAAAGCACTCTTCTTCGCTGCATCAATGCCTTGACACGGATTTCCCGGGGAAGCATCGCTCTGAACGGGGAAGTTTTCGTGGATTCGGAAAACGGACAGGTACAGAATAAGAGCGGACAGCCGGAGGCGGTATATCCGTCGGAGAAGGAGCTGAAGCGCATCTGCTGCGAGACGGGAATGGTGTTCCAGCACTTCAACCTTTTCCCGCACATGAACTGCTTGAAGAATATCACCTACGCGCCGGTAAAAGTAAAGGGCGTGAACCCGGCCGATGCGGAGGCGCGGGGGCTGGAGCTCCTGAAGCTGGTAGGGCTTCCGGACAAGAGAAATGAGTTTCCGGGCCGTCTCTCCGGCGGACAGAAGCAGCGGGTGGCCATTGCCAGGGCGCTGGCCATGGAACCGAAAATCATGCTGTTCGATGAACCCACGTCCGCACTGGACCCGGAGATTACGGGAGAAGTGCTGAACGTGATGAAGACGCTGTCTGCCCGAAATACCACCATGGTGGTGGTGACCCACGAGATGGGCTTCGCCCGGGAAGTGGCGGACCGAGTGGTGTTCATGAACAAGGGGAAAATTGTGGAGGAAGGAACGCCGGAAGAAATCTTCGAACATCCGAAGAGCGAGCGGCTGCAAGAATTTCTGGGTGCCATGCTGCAGGTGAAGAAATAGGCGAAAATAGAATAACAAGTAGGAACAGTTTAAGGGCGACGCGGCCGGAAATGGGGCGCATCGCCCCTTTCTATGGCGCGAACCCTGCAGTGAGAATCCACTATGCCATAGAGAGATTGACAATAAAATTTTTAAATTATATAATAAGCACTGAGTTTATGTGAGAATCGAGCGCTCTTAGATTACCTGCAGGTCGAGGGGACCCTGCGCAAGGGTGAGCCGTGAATCTTGTCAGGTCCGAGAGGAAGCAGCAATAAGCGGTCCTTACCCTGTGCCGCAGACCCGTCTTCTCCAATCTGCAGGTAATCTAAGGGCGTTGTCTATATTATGGGAGGGAAAATGCATCTAGCTTTGTATCGGTCGGAGAGGCCGGAGCGTTTCAATGAAATCATCGGACAGAAGCACATCGTGCGGATTCTGCAGCATCAGCTGGAAACGGACAATGTGAGCCAGGCCTACCTGTTCACCGGCACCCGGGGAACGGGAAAGACCACCACGGCCCGAATTCTGGCGAAGGCTTTGAACTGCACCGGCAATCCGGCGGACGGACAGCTTCCCTGCGGCGAATGCGAGAACTGCAAAGCCATTAAGGAAGGCCGTTTTCTGGATGTCATCGAGATGGATGCCGCATCCAACAACGGTGTGGATGATATACGGGACTTGATCGACCGAGTGAACTATCCGCCGATGGTGGGCCGGTACAAGGTCTACATCATCGACGAGGTGCACATGCTTTCCACCAGTGCGGAGAACGCCTTCCTGAAAACCTTGGAAGAACCGCCGGAACATGTGATTTTCATCCTGGCCACCACCAATCCCGAGAAGGTGCGGGAGACCATCCGTTCCCGGTGCATGCGGCTGGATTTCCGCCGGGTGTCCGAGGATGACCTCATTGAAGGCATGGAACGAATCTGCCGGCGAAAACAGGTGAACATCACCCGGGATGCCCTGTCACTGGTGGCGCAGAAAGCCGACGGATCCGTGCGGGACGGCCTCAGCATTCTGGAGCAGTGCATCAGCGGCGGCGATGCGCTGGTGGATTTGGGGACGGTGGAAGACTACCTGGGAAGCGCCGGAATGGATTTCTATCTGGGCCTGACCCAGAATGTAATTGAGCACAACATGGCGGAAGCGCTGAAGCGAGTGGGGGATGCCCTTCGTACCGGCTGCGACGCGAAACAGATATTCAGCGATTGGCTGGAACATTACCGAAATCTGATGGTGGTGCGGTATGTGGACGATGCCAAGCGGCTGATCAATGCATCGGAGGAGAACATCGGCCGCATGCGGCTTCAGGCAAGTCAGATGGATGCGGATTCTTTGGAGGTGAGCATTCGCCTTCTTTCGGAATACATCAACCTGGCACGCTACTCCACCCAGCCGAGAATTCTTCTGGAAACGGCAGCGCTGCACTTGATGAACGGCAAAGCGGTGCCGTCGTCCAAAGTCGCGGAGATGCTTCAGCTGGCAAAAGCAGAACTCAAGAAGGTGCCGCTGGTTCCGACCGTGCAGGCGTCGTCGCCGGAACAAACGATGGCGGCAGAACCAAAAGAAGCGGCGAAGCCGGCCGTCCCGGTATCGGAATCTTCGGTCCCGACAGCGGCCGAGCCGGAAACCCCGGCAGCAGCCCCGACGGCGGCTGAAGATGCTGCCTCGGCCGTGCCGGAAACCTCCGACGCGGCGGAAACTTCTTTTTATGAGGACGGATTCGACCCGGAAGCGGTATGGGATCGGATTGTGGATATCGTGGCGCAGGATGCGGGTGCCAGCTTTCGGATTATGGTGGGCAGCACCAGCCGAATCGAATCTTACCGGAACGGCGAATTGTCGATTTTGGTGAAGGCCAATAAGATTGACTTGGCCAATGACAGCAAGGCGGAGATTCAGGCGGCAGCCCGGCAGATTTTGGGAGAGCACGCGGTGGTGACCTTGCGGTCCGACGACGGAAAGGGTGCACCGACCGGGGCAGCGCCGGCGCGGGACGTGAAACCGGTTACCGCAGTGAAGCCTTCCAACCCACCGGCAGCGGAACCGAGCAGCCCGATACCGGAAGTGCGGGCATACCCGGCGGAATCGGAGTTCGGCATCGGGGATGAAGGCGTGGATGAAATCGTCCCATCCGACTACAATATGATGGGGGGCGTGGATTACCCGACCCGGATGGAGCAGAAGGACGATATCGTTACCGAAATTGCGGAAGAAGCCGGAAACCTTTTCGGCACGTCCGTGGAAATAATTGACTAACATTAAGAACTACAGAGGAGGAAAAGAAAAATGGGCAAAGGTATGAGAGCAGGAAAGAGAAAGACCAAGATGGGCGGCGGCGATATGCAGAAGCAGCTGAAGCAGATGCAGGCAATGCAGCGAGAGATGGAGCAGAGCCAGGCTGAGCTGGCGGAGAGAGAGTTTACTTCCACAGCCGGCGGCGGTGCGGTTGAAGTGGTAATCAACGGCAACAAGGAAATCACCAAGCTGAACATCGACAAGGACGTTGTGGATCCGGATGATGTGGAAATGCTGCAGGACCTGCTGATTGCCGCAGTGAACGAAGGCATGAGACAGGTGGATGCCGTTGTGGAGCAGGAAATGAGCAAGATTACCGGAGGACTGGGAATCCCGGGACTCTAGGAGGCGCAGCATGAGGCAGTATCCAAAACCGCTGAATCGATTAATCAATGAGTTTTCAAAGCTGCCGGGAATCGGTGGAAAGACAGCACAGAGACTGGCGTTTCATGTGCTGTCTTTGAGTACGCCGGAAGTGGAGAGCCTGGCGAACGCCATTCGGGATGCGAAGCAGAACCTGCGCTACTGTTCCGTGTGCGGAAATCTGACGGATCAGGATCCCTGCTCCATCTGTTCGGATCCACAGCGAGATCCGAAGGTCATCTGCGTGGTGGAATCCCCGCAGGACGTACTGGCCATGGAACGGATACGGGAGTTCAACGGGCGTTATCACGTTCTCCACGGCACCATTTCGCCGGTGGAGGGAATCGGTCCCGGGGACATCAACCTGAAATCCCTGATCGTTCGGTTGCAGAAGGAGCCGGAGGTGGAAGAGGTAATCATCGCCACCAATCCCAACATCGAGGGAGAAGCCACCGCCATGTACATTTCCCGTCTGCTGAAGCCATCCGGAATTCGGGTGACGCGAATTGCCCACGGCATTCCGGTGGGCGGCGACCTGGAGTATGCCGACGAAGTCACCTTGCTGAAGGCGATGGAAGGCCGTCGGGAGATCTAATCGATTCAAGCGCGAACGCATTTTACGGAAACCGTTAGAGGGGAAGGAGCAATCATGTCGATTGAGAAGGTAAAAGAATATTTGGAGCAGTTTGAGGCGGCGGACCGGGTGATGGAGTTCGACGCATCCAGCGCCACTGTGGATCTGGCGGCAGAAGCCTTGCACGTGGACGGTGCCCGCATTTGCAAAACCCTGTCGTTCCGCAACAAGGAAGAGGGCGCGATTGTGGTGCAGATGGCAGGGGACGCCAAGGTGGATAACCATAAATACAAGCACACCTTTGGGGTAAAAGCAAAATTCCTCACGCCGGAGGAAGTATTGGAATTTACCGGTCATCCCATCGGCGGCGTCTGTGCTTTTGCCATCGACCGCGACGATGTGAAGGTGTACTGCGACGAATCCCTTCGCCGATTCGACACGGTTTTCCCGGCCTGCGGCACGGCCAACAGCGCCATCGAAGTAACCTGCGATGAGCTCTTCCAGTTCTCCCGAGCACTGGAATGGGTGGATGTGACTAAGCTGCCGGAGGTATCCGAATAAAGCATACATGAAAGAAATTAAATTAAAATTCAGATATACAGAAAAAAGGCTTGCGTCGATCGAATCATTGTGGTAATATAAACAATGTAATCGACGTCGGGATGTGGCCCAGCTTGGTAGGGCGTCTCGTTCGGGACGAGAAGGTCGTGAGTTCGAATCTCGCCATCCCGACCAATAGAAACAGAAGTTCAGTAAGTGAACTTCTGTTTTGCTATGTGCGGATTATTTTTTATTTAAGGGAGGGAATACAGATGGCAGTGATCGAATCGAAGAAGAAGCTGGGATTCGGAATGATGCGTCTTCCGGAGAGAACGGATACGGAGAAGGGAGAGCTGGACAACATCGATGTGAATCAGGTAAAGGAAATGGTGGACACCTTCATTGCGAGGGGATTTACTTATTTCGACACCGCATGGATGTACCACAACAAGAACAGCGAACAGGTGGTGAAGCTGGTCCTGACCGACCGGTACTCCCACGACCGCTACACTCTGGCGGATAAATATCACCTGGCCTACGTGAAGGACGGCACGCCGGAAGAGGTGTTCCTGGCACAGCTGGAGCGCTGCGGCGTGGAGTATTTTGACTACTATCTTCTCCACGATATGGGCCACGACAACTACGAAAAATTTCAAGAAGTAGGCGCCTTCGACATGATGGCAAAGATGAAGGCAGAGGGAAAAATCCGCCACGTGGGCTTTTCCTGCCACGACAAAGCACCGTTCCTGGATCGGGTGCTGACGGAGCATCCGGAGCTGGAGTTCGTCCAGATACAGCTGAACTACCTGGATTGGGACAGTCCCGGAATTCAGGCACGGGAAGCCTATGAGATGATTACAAAGCACAACAAGCCGGTCATCGTGATGGAGCCGGTAAAAGGAGGTATGCTGGCGAACCGGATTCCGGAGAGCGTGGAGGCAGCGTTCAAGGCATACGATCCGGATCTGTCCGTTCCGTCCTGGGCCATCCGCTACGCGGCCGGTCATGATAATGTGGCTGTGGTGCTGTCCGGTATGAGCAGCATGGAACAGCTGCTGGATAACACGGGATACATGGAGGATTTTAAGCCGTTGGATGAAAAGGAACAGGAGCTGATTCGGCAGGCGGTGACGAAGATCAACGAAGGGATTGAGATTCAGTGCACCGGATGCTCCTACTGCACGGCAGGATGTCCGATGAACATTCCGATTCCGGAATACTTCTCTCTGTATAACGCGGATCAGAATGAGACGCGGACGGATTGGACCACTCAGCGGGAATTCTACAGCAGAACGGCGCTGAACAGTGGCAAAGCCGGCGACTGCATCGGCTGCGGCCAGTGTGAGGCAATTTGCCCGCAGCACCTGCCGATTATCGAGAACCTGAAGAAGGTGGCCGCATACTTCGAGGGAGATGGGGATAAGGAAGCATAAATCGAATTGACATTTGAAAAAGTGAAGAACCAAAACAAAGGCTGCGGCGTCATGCCGCAGCCCTTGTTTTATTCATGAGCAAGTAATTCTATTTCATCAAATTGCAGATTCTGTTGCTGAAGGCGACCGGGTCGTCAATCGGCAGGCCTTCAATAATCAGAGCCTGATCGTACAGAAGCTGAGCGTAATCCGAAACCTTTTCCTTGTTGTCGGAATCCACGGCGGCCTTCAGGGCAGCGAAGAACGGATGGTCTCCGTTCAGCTCCAGGATTTTGTCCGCCTTGATGGCGCCCACTTCCTTGTTGCCGGTAATCTCCGCCTGTGCCTTCAGTACTTTTTCCATCTCCAGGGAGAGGCCGTCGCCGGAGGCAAAGCATACCGGGTGATCCTTCAGACGAGTGGATAGAATGACGGACGCCACCTTGTCGCCCAATGCTTCTTTTACCGCGGTGAGAACGTCCTTGGCTTCCTCTTGCTTCTCTTCCTGTGCCTTCTTCTCCTCGTCACTCATCTCGAAGCCCAGATCTTTATCGGAAATGCTCTTGAACTCCTTATCGTCGTAGTTCTGCAGAATCTTCAGGGCGAACTCGTCAATCTCGTCGGTGCAGTACAGAACCTCGTAGCCCTTCTCCTTGAAGAGATCCATCTGCGGCATTTTGGCAATCTTTTCCTTGGATTCGCCGGTTGCGTAGTAGATGTACTTCTGGTCGTCCCTCATGCGGCTCACGTATTCCTTGAAGGTGGCAAGCTCGTCGGTAGTGCTGCTGTAGAATTCGATAAAGTCCTTCAGCTTATCCTTGTGTACGCCATACTGATCGTAGACACCGTACTTCAGCTGCATACCGAAGGCTTCGAACATTTTGTCGTAGCTCTCCCGATCTTTCTCCTGCATCTCCAGAAGGGTGCTTGAAATCTTCTTCTCCAGGCGCTGGGCGATGGCCTTCAGCTGGCGGTCCTGCTGCAGCATTTCACGGGAAATGTTCAGGGACAGGTCCGGGGAATCCACCAGACCCTTGACGAAGCTGAAGTAATCCGGCAGCAGGTCCTCGCAGTGATCCATAATCATGACGCCGCTGGAGTAGAGCTGCAACCCCTTCTTAAAGTCCTTGGTGTAGTAGTTGAACGGCACCTGACTCGGGATGAAGAGCAGGGCATCGTAGGAAATCACGCCCTCCACGTTGGTGTGGATGACCTTCAGCGGATCGTTCCAGTCGAAGAATTTGGACTTGTAGAATTCGTTGTATTCCTCATCGGTGATCTCGCTCTTCTTCTTTTTCCAGATCGGCACCATGCTGTTGAGGCGCTCGTCCTCCCGATAGGTCTCGTACTCCGGCTGATAATCCTCTTTGGCCTTTTCCTCCTCCGACGCTTCCTTCATCTTGGACTTCTCCACGTTCATCACGATTGGGTACCGGATGTAATCGGAGTATTTGGTAATCAGGCTGCGCAGGCGATACTCCTCCAGGAACTCATCGTATTTGTCGTCCTCGGTGTCGTCCCGCAGGGTCAGCTGAACGGTGGTGCCCACCTCGTCCCGGCTGCCATCCTCCACGGAATAACCGTCAGCGCCGTCACTGATCCATACGTGGGCCTGCTCCTCTCCCAGCTTGCGGGAAGTTACCTCGATGTGTTTCGCTACCATAAAAGCACTGTAGAATCCCACGCCGAATTGTCCGATGATGTCGGTGTCTTTGGCGGCCTCTTCGTTCTCCGTCTTAAAGCCCAGGGAACCGCTCTTGGCGATGATTCCCAGATTCTCCTCCAGCTCCTCCGCGGACATTCCGATGCCGTTATCGGAAATGGTCAGGGTGCGGGCATCCTTGTTCGGCTCAATCCGAATCTCAAAATTCTCCCGGGAAAGTCCGGTCTTGCCGCTCTTGGCCTCCTCGTAATACCGCTTGTCAATGGCATCGCTGGCATTGCTGATAATCTCCCGCAGGAAAATCTCCCGGTTGGTGTAAATGGAGTTAATCATCAGATCCAGCATCCGCTTGGATTCTGCTTTGAATTGTTTTTTGCTCATCTTGTGATACCTTCCTTCTATTTGTATTTATTTCATTTCCATAAAAACAGGATCGGGGGAGGTTAGCACTCACCGAGCCCGTTTGCTAATAAACATAATACTCTTTCGGACGGGGGATTTCAACCGCCGAAAATAAATATCACAGAAAAATCATATTGTCACCGCGGAAAGAAACGACTATACTCAAGATACGCACTTTAGAATTCGGTATACTGTATATAATTAGAAGAAAGTCAGCAGCGTACTGAGAGGATGCAAGGAGTGATAACGATGAATAAAAAATATGATGTAGTAATTGTGGGCGGCGGCCCGGCGGGACTGACGGCGGGAATCTACGTCGGCCGTGCGGGAAAGACCGCAGCCCTCTTTGAGAAAGAGATGATCGGCGGACAGATCACCTACACCGATGAAATCGACAACTTTCCGGCAGCCCCGGGAATAGGCGGCGCGGAATACGCCATGAAGCTGCAGCAGCAGGCGGCGGATTGCGGCACCGAGATTTTCATGGACGGCGTAACGGAGATTCTGCCGAAGGAAGACGGAAGCTACGAAGTAAGGACGGCGGACGAATCGGTGGAATGCACTGCCGTAATTCTGGCCACCGGACTGCAGCGGCGGAAGATGAACGTGCCGGGGGAAGAAGATTTCATCGGCCGGGGACTTTCCTTCTGTGCCGTGTGCGACGGCGCCTTTTTCCGGAATCGGGATGTGGCGGTCTACGGCGGCGGCAACACCGCGGTGGAGGATGCCATCTACCTGTCGGGCATCTGCCGGAAGGTGACCATCATCCATCGTCGAGACCGTTTCCGAGCGGAAGAGCGATTGGTTCGGGAACTGGAGTCCAAAGACAATGTTGTTTTTGCCATGGAAAAGACCGTATCCTCCGTGCAAGGCGAGAAGATTATCCAGAGCGTGACCCTGCGGGATGGAAAGACCGGAGAAGAGACGGAGCTTCCGGTGGACGGATTCTTTGTGGCCATCGGACAGGTACCCAACGGGGAGCCTTTCCGCGGACTGGTGGAGATGGACGACGCCGGATACTATCAGATCGATGAAAACTGCGGCGGCAAGCGGGACGGCGTGTTCGTGGCCGGAGACGGTCGAAGCAAGTCCGTGCGCCAGCTCACCACGGCGGTGGGCGACGGTGCGGTGGCGGCTACCCACGCTTGTCAATACGTAGACCGGGTGAACGGCAACGAATATATCTAATAGTAGAGAATAAAATGAATAGTGGAATGCGTACAGTGCATTTGGGATGAGAATATGGTATAATCACCCCGTGCGAATGTATATTGTGTAATGTATAGGAGGGAACAAAATGGCAGAATTTGAAGAAAACTGCACTCATTCTTGCGAAACATGCAGCGCAGATTGTGCGTCCAGACAGGGGGAACAGAAGGATCCTCACGAAAAGATGCATGAGGGATGCAGTGTCAAAAAAGTCATTGGCGTAGTCAGCGGAAAGGGCGGCGTTGGTAAATCCATGGTCACCGCGCTGTCGGCAATCGCTGCAAATAGAAATGGTCTGAAGACCGGTATCCTGGATGCGGATATCACCGGACCGTCCATTCCGAAGATGTTCGGAATTCACGAGAAGGCAGAGGTGTCCAACATGGGACTGCTTCCGGTTTCCACACCGACGGAGATGGAAATCATGTCTCTGAACCTGCTGACGGATAACGAGACGGATCCGGTGATCTGGAGAGGACCGGTAATTGCCGGTGCGGTTACCCAGTTCTGGACCGACGTAATCTGGGGCGACCTGGATGTAATGTTCATCGATATGCCGCCGGGCACCGGCGACGTTCCGCTCACCATCTTCCAGTCCATTCCGGTGGATGGTATCATCATCGTGACTTCTCCGCAGGAGCTGGTATCCATGGTCGTTGCGAAGGCAGTGAAGATGGCAGAGCAGATGAATATCCCGATCCTTGGTCTGATCGAGAATTTCGCGTATTTCCACTGTCCGGATAATGGAAAGGATTATGAGATCTTCGGTAAGAGTCATATCGAAACGGTTGCGCTGGAGCATCGTCTGCCGGTACTGGCGAAGCTGCCGATTGATCCTGCTCTCGCAAATGCCTGTGATGAGGGCAGAATCGAGGAAGCTTCCTTTGATCTGTCTCTGTATGCGGGCGTAATCGGCGCGCTGAAGCAGCTTCTTGGATAAGTTCTATAAATTCGGGACAGCGGCTGGAAAAGGAGAAAATGTATGAAAATTATTGC
>OLPC01002904.1_pt1 | contig 12094 bp, 6 predicted proteins | sample 1672341 | NCBI WGS metagenome assembly OLPC01 (sample SAMEA3136673, study PRJEB25190) | human gut metagenome | reverse complement strand
TGCTGTTGGGTTCAAAATCTTTAAGATAAGTCAAAGAATCTATCTTTTTGAGAATGGTGGTCTGTTCTGGAGTTATATAAAATTTGATTTTTTTCAATTTCTTCGCCTCCTCTATAACATAAAAAGAGAGCTATTATTTAAGCTCTCTTTTTGTAATATTGATTTTATTTGATAAAGGTTTTATTATTTTAATTCAGTTTTGCGAATTGTTAAGAAACTAGTAATCCCAACAATTACAGAAATAATGATAAATAAACAGATAGGATTCCATAGATTTATTCCTGTGGAAGTAAATCCAAATGAACTCTGTGCAAAGGTAATAATATTACGTAAAATTTTTGTTGGTATGAAGAATCTTACTAAAATCGGAAGTACCAGGATAACTAATAAACCTATAGATATGGCAACAAACATCCATACTCTTTTTCCAAGTATATTAGAGAATATGGCAAACATATAAGATATAGTGCATATGGTAAAATACACTAAATATAACCATATCCAACTTATCAATAAAGAATAATTTGTACCATATAAGCCAGAAAACATCGTGAAGTAATCGCTAGAAATAGAGTGAAGAAAAGCTCCAATTAGTGTGTCAATTAAAGACATAATACATGCAGTTACAGCGAATAGTAGAATATTAGCAATAAAAATGTATTTTCGAGGATAACCATTTTGTATTAGCATTTTAAAATCTTCGATAAATCCTAATGCACCAAAAATACCAAGGAAGATCATTGAACTGAGTTCAACAGCATTAGTATAAGAGTGATCTAGATTTCCATTTGCAAGATAACTCAAGATAAAAGTGATACAAACTATTGAATAAAGGATGGTATAAAATATACAAATTGGCTTTATGGAAGTAAAGATTTCAAATTTAAGCATTGGCCATTTTTTCATTTCACTCAACTCCTTTCTCTGTTAATTTAACAAACAATTTCTGTAGATTTAATGAAGAAAATTGTAAACGATCATTATTGATTTGCTCTTTTTCACCTAAAATATACGCTATCTTTAGGCTTCCAAAATTGTCGACAACTATGACATTTTTGTCCTTACAATATGAATCAATATCTTTTACTGTTCCAGCAACAGAATAACCTTTTGTTAACAAGGACTCTACAGATTCTTGTAACAATATCTTTCCTTTGTCGATGATTACGATTTCTTCAATTAAATTAGCAACTTCCTCGATTAAATGAGTTGCAATGATAATTGTTCTTGGGTTGTTTGCATAATCTTGTAGTAGTAATCGATAGAATAATTCACGATGATTCGCATCTAGTCCTAAAACTGGTTCATCAAAAATAACATAAGGAGTCTGCAAGGCTAAGGCAACCGTTAGTTTAAAGATGGAACGATATCCTGTAGATAACATTTGAAATTTCCTATTTACATCCAAATTGAACATATCTGCGATCTCATAAGCTTTATCAATGTCAAAGTTTTGATAAAACTCCTTGCACCAACCGAATATTTCTTTGACTTTTAAGTTAGCCCATAAATCTCTTTCACTCATGCAGTGAATAAGCTCATGCATTGCAATGTTCTCTTTTGCGGGCATTCCATTTATCGTAATGCTTCCTTCACTTGCGAAAATACGATTTGAAATGATATTAATTAATGTTGATTTTCCAGCACCATTTCTTCCTAATAATCCATATATTTTACCAAATTCAAAAGTAAGTGACACATCGTCTAATGCAACTACATTTTTTTTATACTTTTTTGTAATATGATTAATCTGAATTGCTTGCATCTCCATAGCTCCTTTCAATCATTGAAATTATTTCTGTCTTAGACATATGCAGTTTATTTGCTTCTTCTATAAGTGTGGCAATAAACTGATCATAAAATTGATTTTGTCTTTTCTGACGAATTTTCTTAACTGCATTTTCTTTGACAAACATTCCTAAACCTCTTTTCTTATAGATGATTTCTTCATCAACAAGTAAATTCATTCCTTTTAAAACGGTATGCGGATTAATATTCAATAGAGCTGATATCTCATTTGTTGAAGGGATTTTTGTTTCCTCTGGATATACTCCAGTGAATATAGAATCCTCTAGTTGTTCTGCAATCTGAATGAATATAGGTTTTTCCGAATTTGGATTTACGTTCACTATATCACCCCTTTGTTATTTGGTTAGTTACTCAAGTAACAAACTACCTTACATCTATAATATATGCTTTTTGTGGAATGTTGTCAATAAGTAATTTTTAATATGTCAGGCTTAGGATAAGTTAGATTAATTTCATATACGTTTTGATTAACATTTGAAAGAGAGTTATAACTGTATTATCTGCAATGTTTATTTTTGGTTGATACATCATGTTCAGGTTCATCATCTAAATTCAGACCTTCCATCTCATCTTTATTTCCTATATCCAGTTCCTTATTTAATTCCGATAGACGATTGCTTTTTTCTTGAAGTTCGTCTTCTTTATCAAAAGGACGTTTGACTTCTTCTTTTGCGTTTTCAAATTGGTTCAGTGTGTTTTCTAAAAGATTCTTTTCGATTTCAAGCTTCTTAGATAAACCATTGATCACATTATCTAGACGTGTAATGTTTCCAAAAACATCACTACCAAGTTCAACTTTATGTGCGAGATTCTTCATCAAAAATATCGTATGCATTTGATAGAACGAATCATAGGAAGCTAGCATTTTAAAGCCTCGATACTCACCGATGTTTTGCTTCGTGGAATCCTGAATCGATTTACAGGTAATCAGCAATGCTTTACCTGCGGTTTCTTTATCTTCATATCGTTTTCCTTTGATCATCATTCCATCAAATTCCGTTACTTCTGGTGTCACTTTAATATCTTTTTCATAGGAAGCAATACTTTCTTTTAATGTGGAAATCTTGCTTGGATAGTATTTGATGATCTTATCTTCCAGATCATATTTCTCACTAAGATAGTTTGCTTTGGCTAGTTTTAATTTATTGACCTGTATATCAAGATCCATCTTTTCCTTGATTTTTGGATTACCACTTGCTAGTGCTTTGATCTCTGCATAGCTCAAGGAAGCTTCATCAATATCTTCAGCAGAGCGAACCGGAGATTTGCTTGTCATGATCTGTGAGATGAATTTTTGCTTGTTCTCCACAAGCTGATAGAGATACGCATCAAATGTTTGTTCAGTGACATAGCGATAGATATCGACATCTTTGTTCGTGTTTCCTTGACGAATGATTCTTCCAGCACGTTGTTCCAGATCACTAGGACGCCATGGACAATCTAGGTCATGAGAAGCGATCAGTAGGTCTTGTACATTGGTTCCTGCTCCCATCTTCTGTGTCGAACCTAAAAGAATTCGTACCTTTCCTTCACGAACCTTAGAAAAAAGTTCCTTCTTTTTTGCATCGGTTGCCGCATCGTGGATGTAAGCAATCTCGCTCGAAGGAACTCCTCTATTGATCAGTTTTTGAAAGATATCGTCATAAACATTCATGAATGGAACCGATTCATTTTGTTCGATTTGTTCAAGAAAGGCTTTGGATGTTTTGGATGGGGTGGACATATCACAGAAAATAAGTTGCGTTGATTTTTTATCTTTTGTCTCTTCATAGATGCGCAAAACATTATCGATACAAGCATTGACTTTTCCATGTGGATAATCATCGAGGGAAGGGTCGACAAGACGTTGATCTAATGCTAGTTTTCTTCCATCATTGGTGATCTTTAACATGTTATCTTCGGTTGGATCGACATTACCATCACGTACATTTTGTGCGCGTTGTGCAAGTTCGGCTACGATTTCTTTTTGTTGTTCGCTTGGTTTGACAGCGACATTGTGATAATGAGCATTTGGTGTAGGAAGATTCAACATGTCGGCGGTCTTGATATCGGCAACTTCTTTGAACATGGATATTAGTTCTGGAAGATTGAAGAAACGAGCAAATCTTGTCTTCATACGATATCCAGTTCCTTCAGGAGCTAGTTCGATTGCACTGACCGTTTCACCAAATGTAGAAGCCCAGCTATCAAAATGCTCCAATCCATGTTGCTTCAATGTTCCATATTGAAGGTATCGTTGTATCGTATACATCTCGGTCATGGAATTGCTGATGGGTGTTCCGGTCGCAAACACGACACCTTTTCCGCCAGTTATTTCATCAAGATATTGGCATTTCATGAACATATCCGATGATTTTTGTGCTTCGGTCTGTGATAGTCCAGCTACATTTCTCATCTTTGTATACAGAAATAAGTTCTTGTAGTTATGACTCTCATCGACAAATAAACGATCGATTCCTAGTTCTTCAAAGGAAATGACATCGTCTTTTCTCTCATCACTATTGAGCTTTTCTAAACGTTTTTTCAGTCCTTTTTTGGTCTTTTCCATTTGTTTGATTGAATATCCTTCACCATTGTTTCTACGAAGTTCTTGAATACCTAGTGTGATGCTTTCTATCTGGTCTTCGATAAGTTTACGTTGTCTTTCAACAGAAACAGGGATCTTTTCAAATTGACTGTGCCCAATGATAACGGCATCCCATTCACCCGTGGCAATGCGAGAACAGAAGGTCTTTCGTTTGCTTTTCTCAAAGTCCTGCTTTCTTGCGACCAATATATTCGCGCTTGGATATAGTTGCAAAAATTCAGAACCCCATTGCTCGATCAAATGATTTGGCACAACAAACATGGATTTTTGCGCTAGCCCTAGACGTTTCAATTCCATACAAGCTGCTGTCATTTCAAATGTTTTTCCTGCTCCAACGACATGAGCTAGTAGTGTATTGCCGCCATATAGGATGTGGGCAATCGCATCTTTTTGATGTTTCCTTAAAGAAATCTCACTGTTCATGTTCGGGAAATCAAGATGATCTCCATTATATTCGCGTGGGCGAATTGAATTGAATAACTCATTGTATTTTTTTACTAGATGTTCCCTACGATCAAAATCTTTCCATATCCAGTTCGCAAAAGCTTCTTTAATTGAATCTTGCTTCTGTTGGGCAATCATCGTTTCTTTCTTGTTTAGGACAGCCACTTTTTTGCCGTCTTCGTCATATTCATAATCAAAGATCTTGGTTGCTTTAAGATTCAAACAGTCTTCGATCAAACGATATGCATTGGCTCTATGTGTTCCATAGGTTTTTTCAGCTTTGGCATTTCCTCTATCCCAGTTCTTGTTGGATATGTTCCATTCGGCCGTTACGGAAGAATAGGACACTTGAATTCTTTCCTGGATAAATGGGGAAGGGGAAAGGATCTCAACAAGAAAATCATGATAGATTTCCGGTTCTATCCATGTGGCACCGATACGAACCTCAATTTCTGAAGCTGTTAGATCTTGTGGCATGGCTTGTTTTAAAGCTTCTACATTTTCCTTATAGCTTGGATCCATTTCGGCAGAAAGGGAGGCTATCTTTAATTTCTCACGTACATTACCACTTAGGTATTCATCCGCAGTTACATAGACATCTTCTTCATCATCGATGTGAGGGATTTTATAGATAACACTTTTAAGATCATGGATCATCTTCTCTTTATCAAAACCTGTTAATTGATGCATATAATCAAAATCAATTTGTCCTTTCTCTGATAGTGATAACATCAAGGCTTCGTTAGAAGTTTCAGCTTTTTCAACGACGACATGTTTACGGATCGTTCTTTTTGTAAACATGTCTGCTTTTGATCTTAATGTTCCATCTTCATTGATGTTCTCTAAGGAACAAAGCAGATAGTAGGCACTGTCTTCTCTAAAAGCTAAACTATTTCCACGTGAGTTGATCAATCCGTACTTTTCTGTAAAGGTATCATAAAGATCGTTTAGCTTTTGTTGCTGTTCTAGGATGATCTTTTCATCATAGTCATCTTTTTGGTATTCAATCAGTTCACGTACACAGTCTCGTATTTCTATCATTCCAATGACTCGATTTTTGGCGGTCTGTGATAGCTCAATCTTGCTCATGACACTGTTTTCTCTAAAGTAGATATCTCCATCAACCATCGTGTAACTGAAGTTTCTGACCGTTGGATCAGCAGGTATCGTAATGATGGTATCTTCTGGTTCATCAATTACGGATTCATCTAAGACCATTTCATCAATTTGCCCATGGATGTGCGTGATTGCTTCTTCCAATGATTGTTTGAGTGGAATATCTTCAAATGGGATGACAGTTAGATCATCACGACCATACATGGATTTTGCCATTTCAAAATGACCAAGCACCATCTCAGGATGTTCGTGAAAGTAGGTGTTGTATGTTCGTCCATTTTCGTCGGTCTGTGTATAAAGCCACGGAGCGTCATTGACCATTTGTCTTTCTCGCTTTTTTAGGATCAGGATATCACTGACAGCTTTGGTATTGGCACTTTCACTGAAGGTATCATTGGGAAGACGGATTGCTCCTAGTAATTCACAACGTTCATTGATATATTTACGGACCGATGAATTGGCTTTATCCATCGTATATTTCGAAGTGACAAAAAGGATCAAACCACCAGGACGAATCTTTTCGATGGTCTTTGCAAAGAAATAATCATGAATATTGAAGTTCAAACGATCATATCGTTTGTCCGATACTTTAAATTGTCCAAATGGAACGTTACCGATTGCAATGTCAAAGAAACTATCAGGCAAAGAAGTCTTTTCATAGCCTTCGACAGCAATGTTAGCTTTCTGATAAAGCTGTTTTGCGATTCGTCCTGTAATGGAATCTAGTTCAATTCCATAAAGTTTAGAGGATTCCATAGAAGCAGGTAGCTTTCCTAAGAAGTTTCCAGTACCACAGGCTGGTTCTAGGATATTTCCATGATGAAACCCAAAACGTTCGATGATGGAATAGATGCTTTCTATCACGACTGGTGGTGTATAGAAGGCCGTTAGGGTCGATTCTCTTGCTGCATTGTATTCTTCTTCGCTTAATAAGCTCTTCAGTTCATGGTATTCATTAGACCAGTTTGATTTTGTTTCATCAAAGGCTTCCGATAGACCACCCCAGCCAACATATTTCGCAAGGATATCCTGTTCTTCCTTCGTTGCTAGTCTTCCTTCTTCTTCCAAAGAAAAAAGCAGCTTGATGGCTGCTATATTGTTTCGATATCTTTCTTTTGGAGTCCCTGCACCAAGATGGTCATCAACGATTTGATAATTGATCTTCTCTTGAGGACGGGGAGTTTGATCTTTTTGTTCTTGTGAAACAGAAGGATTGTTAGTATAGATGATGTTGTGATCCTTGTCGTAATCGTAGAAATAAACACCTATCTTTGTTTCATCTTTGTATATCTGTTCAGACTCAATATAATATCCTTTTTGTTTGATATTTCCTAGCCATTGGATCGCATAATCATATAGTTCCGTTTCAAATTCTGGGTCCGTACCATTATGCAGATCATATTCTAGACCAACGATCGGATTGTTGAAATAGAAAGGAACGATTTCATTGTTTTCAATATCAAATTCAAATTGCATGTGCGGATCCATGACTTCTCTTCCTTCAATCTCATAAACATGGTACATATCAATGATATTCGTTTCCTGATCAAAAGCGATGACAAAAGTATGATCTCTATTGCTTCCTGTTTCATAAGATAGATAAGGACTTGTTCCATTGATAAGCCCAGGAGCAATATCCTTGAAACGTTCATATAATTGTTCTTGTTTATCCTCATTTGGAAGAGTTTCTTGAACATTATCTTTAGATGTTTCTATTTCGACTAGAAGACCATCGTTTAATGGGTTTTCTTTTAAAAGGGATATGAATTCCTGTCGGCTCATGTAGTCAATGAATAAAGGAAAATTCTTATTTTGAATGGCTATATCTTGTCCATCTTCAAGAATGGTATATTCATCAACACCTTTATAGACAGTATCACCGACTTTCCATCTGTGTTCCTTGATGGTTTCTGTTTTTTCTTCTGTGTCTGTTTCTTGAACAGAACCAAAATTGTTGGTATCAGCTAGTTGTTGACGTTCATATTCCAGTTCACGATTCATTTGTTCCTGCAAAAAAGTAGGGTAGTATTCTTTTTCTTTTGGTGAAAGATAACGGTCTAACTGAACAAGTTCATTGATTCGTTTTGCGACTTTCTTCCAGTTGAGCGTGACTGAGATTTCTGTTTCTCCGATCTGTCTGGAACGAGATAATTCGATGCCTTTAGCATCATAGTTCATATCGATAAGTCCAAAAGCTGGATGAGATCCACCAATTCCATATTCATGTTTAAGATACTCAGCATTTTTATCATTTGATTCATGACGGAGCATTTGTTGGTAGATTCGCATCTTTCCTTGGTCAAATCCACTGCCTCTTGTTAGGATGCGGTCAATTTCTTCTTGCGAAAAGAAAATTCCGTTGTTGAGTTGTTCTTCATTTTCATAGATAGCATTTTGTTGTTCTAAGGAAGAAGGAATTTGCACACTTGGATCAAAATAACGTGATAGGATCATGCCTTCAATTTCTCCATCTACAACGCTCCATGAATAATCAGAAGAAGCTGCTTGATCATCATAATGCCCCATGTAGATGTGAAGATGGTCATCTTCTTTTTTAAATCCTAGAGAAATGCCATCGACCATGATTTCTACAACCTCTTCTGGATAAAAGTCCTTGATAAATTCGGCTCTTTTATCTTTATCTGTTTCGGATTTGAGATAAGAAATTATATCCGATGAACTCTTTAAGAACTGTGGATGATAGGAAAACAGATAATAATCGACATTCCTGTTCATCGTCTTGTTGTAGAAAGCTTTTTGAATTGGAGACATCTTATTGTAAGTAGGAATAAGATATTCACCACTTTCGATCAGTTTTGATACTTCGTTTTGTAGTTCAAAGAACGTGAGATAAGACAACGATTTTTGATCAAGATAATTTCCTGACCATACTTCTAATCCATGATCCTTTTTCTTATATCCTATATATGAAAAGTCATATCGCTCTGGTTTTCTGAACGTTTGTACTAATGTATCGTCATAACAGGATTCAAGAAAGATAGCACGTTCTTCATCATCACCGTGTTCGTTAAAGAATTGTTGGATCTCTTCTTTTGTGTGCTGTAAAGAAACATCTTCTCTAAGTAATGTAGGAAGATCAGATAAATCAAAAGGTGGTAAAGTATTATCTTCACCACCAAATCCTAAATCTAGTTGTAGATCAGTTCGTTGAGTATCATTTCCTCGGCTTGTTGTTTGAGATTGTTCATGTGTTGTACCCATTCCATCTGATGTGTTTCCTTGTTGGGAGCGGGTTGGTTCTTTAATAATTGCTCCATCAGGATATCCATTCTCTTTTGAGCTTGTATGTCGATCTCTTTCAAGTGATTGTTGAGTTCGTTCTTTGCTCTCAAGGCTAACAGATGACCTGGATGGTTTGTCTTGAGGTAGTTGTATCTCAACCTTGCGTAATGACTGTTGAACACTGGTTGTTCCGGCTTCAGATCTGGAAATAGGAAATCCCCAACTTGATTGTATTGAATTGTTTTCATTTGAAATGCTCCTTTCTTTTTCTTCGCTTTTATCTTGCCTTGTTTTTTTGTTTTCTTCAAATGTACGAATCATGATTTCTCTTGATTTTAAAGAAATGTCTGTCATTCCAATTTCGCAGAGATCTCTAGAAGCAATACCTAATTGAGATATCGTATCCAAAGTGTTAAAATCTCTTATAGCGTAGAAATCATCTTCGGTAAAGTAATTATCCGGATCCACTCCACTACGATGAAGGATTTGATAAGCCATGGAATTCGTTAGCAGGTCTATAAATTTGCCTTCGATTTCATGATCTTCAAGTTCAGATAAAATGCTTTCTTGATTAAATTTCTTTAAACTTGAGAAATAATCTTGATAATTATCTTCAACGATGGTCTTTGACATCAAGATGACAGCTTGGCCATAGTCGAGCGTTGAATCAAAAGGACCGTATTTATCAACAATCATTTCTATGAATTCTTCCTCGTTTGCCATATCGACTGACCATAAATGTAGTGGTTTATTTTCTGGACTACGTGTATCCGAAATATCGAAAACATATCGAAGTGTTCCATTTTCATTAAGAAGTGCAATCCCTTTTGAGCCTCTTTTGATCCAACGATGAAGCTTATCGTTCCATGTTTCATAACTTGCACAGGCTCTTGCATCGGGTCGTTGTGCATAGATAAGAAGCTGGTCATCAAAAGAGAATTTGTACATCCATGCAGAAGTCTTTAGAAATGACATCCAATGTTGAGGCGATTTGGATAGAGATTCAATTTGATTCGACCATAGCTCGTGGGTATATTCATATTTGTTGTTCACTGTGTTCCTCCTTTCAATAAAAAAAGAGATTTCAAATAATATGAAATCTCTTAAAAAATGATATGAAGATTAGAGAACTAATGTCCTCTATGCTTCTTCTTTTTCTTTTGCTGCTTTAAGGCAAACAAATATTCAGCATCTTTTTTACTTTGATTACGAACTCGAAGTCTAGAACTAATTCTTTGTTGTTCTTGTTGTAATTTTAATGCCTGTTGAGATTTAGTACCAATCCCATTGTTTTTGACTTCTTTTTTAGCTTCTCTCAATCTTCTTTTTGGATTTTTTGATGCTTGTTTTGTTTGTACTTCTACAGCTGGACTAAATTGCAAACCGTTATAGTTTTTCAATATAAATTGAATGATTTCATTATCCTTAGGTTCTTGACCAAACGTAACTTTTGATACAAAAAGTTGATCATCGCAAATACGTTCAAATACGCCTACCCAAAAAGGATCATCAAAATAAACTGTTAGTTTGCATTTCGTACTCTCCATGTACGTCCCTCCTTGTTTTTATAATACAAAGAATGGACAACCCGGAGGGCAGGTTACTTACCCTATAAATAGGACGGCTGGGCTACCTACCAGCTCTAGCGTTTACAATGCATTGCGTTTTTATCTTTGCTAATAATATATTAAGATGATATACATGTTGTATCAATATTTTTTTAAAACAATTTTAATAAATATTGTTTGAATTATGATTTCTTGTTTATAGAGTTGAGAAAATAAAATTAATCATGCAAAAAGTAAAAGAGATTAACATTAGGGCACAGTAGATCAATAAGGTGTTGTCTTTACATATTTTAAATTTTACATAATAAGTTAAGGAAGTAAAACCAAATAAAAGTGCAGCATACCCAGAACTTTCTAATCCAATCATTAATGAATAAAACATTAGGAAAGCTATTGTTAATAGTAAAACTATAGTACCTTTAAATAAGTGCTTATAAAGGTTTAATTGTGATAATAGCATAAAATTATCTTCTGCTTTTTGTTTATATTGTTCTTCTGAAATACGTTCGCCACTAAGAATTTCGTTTGCACTAACTTCTAAGATCTCACTTAAAGGCTTTAAAAGTCGAATATCCATAAGACAAATTCCGCGTTCCCATTTACTAACAGCGTTTGTACTTATATTCAACTTTTCAGCCAATTGTTCTTGAGTGAGATGTTTCTCTTTTCGACAAGTTGCGATAAATTTTCCTATCTTTACTTGATCCATTATTTATCCCTCCTCAAACATAAGATAGCATAATTAATGTTTCCAGACCACATACCGCAGGTTTAATTTCATATTTTATTGTTTTTGGATAGGGAAAAATAAATATATATTCTATATTATCTTGATTTATTTCTACGCATAAGATAAATTCCTAAAATAGCCCCAACAATAAGAATAGGAGCAATTCTTATAAATACCCATTCAAAGATATGAAAAGAAATACCCATGAAGGCAGTTTCTGGATGGGTGTAATTCCAGTTTAGATATGGACTATTTATAGTAGACAGGATGAAAAGAATAATGAAAGAAATAACTAATATAAAAATGAATACGTAACGCAATATATTTTTCTTGCTTTCTTTTTGTTTTGCTAGTTGTAGATTGAGAACTTCCAGTTTTTCGGAAATGACCTTTAGATCATTAGCTTCTGTTTCTGCAATGTCTTCTCCAAGTAGGATACTGACAGGAGTTTCAAATACATCCGATAATGAAATCAGCATTTCTGAGTCAGGAACAGATAATCCATTTTCCCATTTTGAAATGGTTTGTCTCGTCACGCCTACTTTCTCAGCTACTTCTTCTTGTGACAGATTATTTTTCTTTCTTACATTTACTATC
>OLPC01002902.1_pt1 | contig 12096 bp, 10 predicted proteins | sample 1672341 | NCBI WGS metagenome assembly OLPC01 (sample SAMEA3136673, study PRJEB25190) | human gut metagenome | reverse complement strand
GAGATGAGCAGAGCATTGAGCAGTCCTTAAGTACCTTCTCCTCTCATATGACAAATATCGTTTCTTTTCTCGAGAAGGCAGATCAGCATTCTCTTGTTCTGTTTGACGAGCTTTGTTCCGGAACCGATCCGACAGAAGGTGCCGCACTTGCCATTTCCATTCTCTCTTATCTCCATGACAGAGGAATCCGGACCATGGCAACCACACATTACAGTGAACTCAAGGTATTTGCACTGTCTTCTTCCGGTATCGAAAATGCAAGCTGCGAATTTGATGTAGAAACCTTAAGCCCAACTTACCGTCTGCTGATCGGTATTCCGGGTAAGAGTAATGCTTTTGCAATCTCATCCAAGCTCGGTGTTCCATCTTCCATCATTGACAAAGCCAGGGAGCAGATCAATGAGCAGGATGAATCTTTTGAGGATGTCCTGACTTCCCTTGAGGAAAGCCGTATCACAATTGAAAATGAACGTACAGAGATTGCACAGTATAAGCAGGAAATTGAGACTCTCAAGAAACAGCTTGAGACCAAGCAGGAGAAACTGGATGTACAAAAGGACCGCATCATCCGTCAGGCTAACGAAGAAGCTCACAAGGTTCTGCAGGAAGCCAAGGATTATGCCGATCAGACCATGAAGCTTTTCCACAAATTCCATAATGAATATGTAGATACTGCCGCTGTTGAAAGAGAACGCCAGCAGCTTCGCCAGCGCCTCAATAAGACTGAACAGAAAATGGCACAGCCCACCGTCAAAAAGAAGCCGAAAAAGGAACTCTCTGCCAAAGATGTACGTCCGGGTGATACCGTTCGGGTACTCAGCATGAATCTTAAAGGTACGATCAGTACCCGTCCTGATTCCAAAGGTTATCTTTTTGTGCAGATGGGCATCATACGCTCCAAGGTTCATATTTCTGACCTGGAACTTATTGATGAACCGGTAATTACAACACCTTCTCTTTCCCGCACAGGAGCCGGAAAGATCCGTATGTCCAAATCCACCAGCATTTCTACCGAAATCAACCTTCTTGGTAAAACCGTGGATGAGGCTGTTGCTGAACTCGACAAATATCTTGATGATGCTTATCTGGCTCATCTCAAAACCGTTCGCATCGTCCATGGTAAGGGAACCGGTGCCCTGCGAAAAGGCGTTCACAACTATCTCAAGCGCCAGAAGCATGTCGCATCCTACCGTCTCGGTGAATTCGGTGAGGGAGATGCCGGTGTAACGATCGTAGAATTCAAAAAATAACAGTCAAAACAAAACCAAGGGAAAGGCGATATTTATTATGGTAACAAAACAAAAAATCTTAATCGTAGATGATGACAATAATATTGCAGAACTGATTTCTTTATATCTTACAAAGGAATGTTTTGAAACCAGCATTGTAAATGATGGTGAGCAGGCACTTAAAGAGTTCTCCAGCTTTTCACCGGATCTCATACTTCTTGATCTGATGCTTCCGGGCATCGACGGCTATCAGGTCTGTCGGGAAATCCGTCATGTTTCAGATGTACCGATCATCATGCTTTCTGCCAAGGGCGAAACCTTCGACAAGGTACTGGGACTGGAACTTGGTGCAGATGACTACATCATCAAACCTTTTGATACAAAAGAACTCGTTGCCCGCGTCCGTGCAGTACTGCGCCGCTTTAAGGCCAAACAGCCTGCGGTAAATCCATCCGAGAAAAGTGTCAGCTATCCGGATCTTACGATCAATCTGACCAATTACTCCGTCACCTACATGGGAAATCACGTGGATATGCCGCCAAAGGAACTGGAACTTCTCTACTTCCTTGCTTCGTCCCCGAATCAGGTTTTTACCCGTGAGCAGCTTCTTGATCATATCTGGGGATATGAATATATCGGGGATACACGTACCGTTGACGTCCACATCAAACGTCTCCGTGAAAAGATCAAGGATCATCCGCAGTGGAGTCTGTCAACTGTCTGGGGAATCGGTTATAAATTCGAGGTCAGAAAATGAAAAAACGATTAACCTCCATGTTTTTTGCTGCCTACATCCTGCTCGGTATCCTAGGATTTTTTCTGGTAACATTTGTGGGCTCTCATCTACTGGAGGCAAGACTGGAAAAATCCATCACCTCAGACATATACCAGACTGCCCACCGCATTGCAGAAAGTGATCTTGTACGTCATAACATCACTTCTACAAATGTAGAATCTGTCCAGAATACTCTGTCCCTGGCTGCCAATTATCCGGATACGATCATCTGGATCATCAACAGCAACGGACAGATCATCCTGAGCACCCGCAAGGATATTTCGCCGGATCATCCCATCGATCTGGATGGTTTTGATCCTGCTTCCTGGGGCAGTAATTATTATCAGATTGGAGATTTTTACGGATACTTTCATGATTCCCGTTTAAGTACCATTGCACCTATTACAGAACATCTGAATATCCGGGGATATGTGGCAGTTCACTATCTCATGAGTGATCTGTACCAGAGCCGCAGCAGCCTTCTCTGGATCATTCAGCTTCTGTTTGTCATCACCTATCTGATAACTGCTGTACTGTTTCTCTTTTACAGTTTTTATATACGGAAACCACTTTATGCTATTACAAAGGGTGCTTCTGAATTTGCCAATGGAAATCTCTCCTATCAGATTCCGGTAAAGTCCGAAAACGAACTTGGTTATCTTGCAAGTAATCTGAATTACATGGCTGATAAGCTTAATCGTAATGGAGAATATCAGCGGCAGTTTATTTCAAATATTTCCCATGACTTCCGCTCACCGCTGACTTCCATCAAAGGTTATGTGGAAGCTATGATCGATGGTACAATTCCTGTGGAAATGCAGGAAAAATACCTCAAGATCATTTCCTACGAAGCAGAACGACTTGAGAAGCTTACCCGCGGTCTTCTGACTCTGAATGAGCTGGATATCCACAAACGGATGCTGAATATCCAGGATTTTGATATCAATCAGACCATCAAAAGCACCGCCGCATCTTTTGAAGGAACCTGTACAACCCGTCAGATCCTTCTTGAATTGATCCTGTCCGGTCAGACTCTGTATGCTCATGCAGATCTGGAACAGATTCAGCAGGTGCTGTACAATCTTCTAAGTAATGCGATCAAATTCAGTCCTGATCATTCTACGATCACGATTGAGACAACAGAAAAAAACGGCAAAATATTCGTATCCGTTAAAGATCACGGTATCGGAATCCCCAAATCCAGCCTGAACAGGATATGGGAACGCTTTTACAAAATTGACCGTTCCCGTGGCAAAGATCAGAAGGGCACCGGGCTTGGACTCGCAATCGTCAAGGAGATCATTTCCGCTCACGGTCAGCATATCAACGTGATCAGCACAGAAGGCGTTGGAACTGAATTTATCTTCACATTAGAACAGGCAAAGTAGAAATTTCTACTTTGCCTGTTATCAGCTTCCAGATTTGTTGTTATGATTTTTTATCAATGGTCAAATGGACTCTGGATCATTCTGTCTTCCTTTGTCAGATAAACACCTCTTGGCGTAATTCTTATCTGTGGAATAACCGGAAGTGCCATAAAGGAGAGGGTAATAAACGGGTCAAATCCCTTCGGTATCCCCATCTCATGTGCTTTTGGTATCATTCGTGCCAGTTTCTCATTTACCTTTTCGTATCCGGCATCACTCATAAGTCCCATGATCGGGAGCGGAAGTGTGTCAAATACCTCTCCATTTTCAACTAGCGTATAACCGCCCTGCACACGAAGAAGCTCCTGTACTGCCAGATACATATCATGGTCATTATCTCCGATCACGATCAGATTATGGGAATCATGAGATACACTGGATGCGATTGCACCACCCCGAAGGCCGAATCCTTTTACAATTCCCACACCAACCTTTCCAGTATTTTTATGACGTTCTACTGCTGCAATCTTCTGATAAGTTTCGTCCGCTTTAAAGAATTTCTGCCCATTTTCGTTGACATAGCCGACTTCTTCCATGATATCTTCTGTAACGATCTGTCCCGCGAACATTTTGATAATATGTACCCTGCCTTGCTTCCACGGAAGCCGAAGATTGGATTCTTTAAAGCCAAGAAGATGAACTGTGTTTTTGAGCTGCGGTGAACACGGACGGATCTCAACTTTTTCATCTCGGATGATTTTGTTACCTTTATGGTACACTTCCAGTACATTCATCTCATCCAGATTATCCAGTACAACAAAATCTGCCTGATAACCTGGTGCAATTGCCCCAAGATGATGCAGGCCATAGCATTTTGCTGCCTGTATGGTCGCCATTTTGATTGCCTGTTCCGGCTTCAGCCCGAGCCGCACTGCCTTTCTTACATTGAAATCAATATGTCCTTCCCTGCGGATCTCCTCAATGTGCTTGTCATCTGTACAGAAACAGAATCCTGAAGTATCCGTGTGATGCTCTACAATGCCTTTGACAATCGCTTCCAGGTTCTTCGCTGCACTTCCTTCACGAATCAGTACCTGCATCCCATTTCTGAGTTCTTCCATAGCATACTCATAAGTCACACATTCATGATCTGTCGAAATTCCTGCCAGTGCGTATGCTGCCAGATCTTTTGATGAAAGAAACGGTGCATGGCCATCTCGCACTCTGTCCTTAAAGACGGACAGTTTCTCATGCATGGCTACACTTCCATTAATGACAGAAACCGCATCCATCACTTCTCCCAGACCAAGGATTCTGGGATGATTCAGATATGCTTTCATTTTGCCTGCAGTAAGGATGCATCCGTTATCATCCACATGCGTAGCCGGTACACAGGAAGGCATCATGACATAAACATTTGCCGGCACTTCCTCCGTCTGTTCCAGGATATAGTCAATCCCATCCGTTCCTGAAACATTTGCCGACTCGTGAGGATCTACAATAAACGTTGTCGTGCCGCACTGTGCCACCTGTCTGATCAGTTCACCGGGCGTTACCAGAGTTGATTCCAGATGAAGATGGCTGTCGATAAATCCCGGGCAGAGATACTTTCCATCCATGTCGATTTCTGTTTCTCCCTCGTACTCTCCGACTCCAACAACAACCCCGTCTTCAACTGCCACATCTCCTTTACAGAACTCACCTGAATGAGCCATGAATACGTTTGCATTTTTGAAAACGAGAAAAGGTCTTCGAATTCCACGTGCAATTTCCGAATAAACGCGATATCTTTCCAGATCCATGCAGATACCTCCTTTTTGCTTATCCTTATTTTTTTAATTTTATGTCCACTGATGATCATGCAGCTGTCCCTGAAGCTGCATATGATCAAACTGATTCTGCCGTAAGGCTTCATATAAAACAATTGCCACTGAATTACTCAGATTCAGTGAGCGAATGTCATTGATCATCGGAATACGAATGCAGTTTTCCTTATTTTCCATAAGAATCTCTTCCGGGATTCCGGCACTTTCTTTGCCAAACATAATGAAGCAGTCCTCTTCGTACTGAACATCTGTATATGTCTGAAGTCCCTTGGTTGTTGCATAATAAATCCTGGCACCCGGATTCTTTCTGAGGAATTCCTCGTAATCCAGATATGTAGTTACATCCAGATCCTTCCAGTAATCCATTCCCGCACGTTTGATTGCTTTCTCACTCAGACTGAACCCCAGCGGTTCGATCAGATGAAGCCTTGTTCCTGTCGCCACACAGGTTCTTCCGATATTTCCTGTATTTGCCGGTATCTCCGGCTCATGCAGTACAATATTTAACTTTGCCATTTCTTATCCTTTCTCCATTCTCCGCCCCATGCAAATCTGGTCAGTTCATCCTGAGACGGTCTTTCCAGATAACGGGTAAGTTCTCCACTGTATAAAAGTCTGTCATTGCCGGCAACTGCTTTGCCAATCACAGCTGCCGGAACCTGATGATGCGAAAGCTCCTGTACCAGCTTTTCTCCGTCTGTGCATCCCAGAAGAACAGCTCCCTCTGACAGTAGTTTATACGGATTCACATCCAGCCTTTCACAGATTTCAATCGTTTCCTGACGGACAGGAATCGCACGGAGATCTGCCCGAAGACCAGTTTCCGAGGCTTCTGCCATCTTCCACATACCGCTTAGGACTCCTCCCACACCAAGGTCATATCTTGCATGAACCTTGCCTTTAAATATTTCCGAAATATCTGCTGATACACTGCATTTCTCCAGAATGCGGGCTGTACTCCAGAGAAATCCGTCTGAAAAATACTGAAGCAGTGTTTCTCTCTCTTTTTGCATCAGAAGCTGTGTCCCTCTGATTCCGATCACACCTGCAACTACCAGATCATCACCCTGCTCAAGCGAACCGTCAATCTGTGCTTTCAGTGCCTCCAGCGCCTGCTGCCCAAGTTTCATATGTATTTTCCTCCGTTTTCTATTTCGCTTTATCCTCTGTTATAAAAGGATGGAGAGAATACTTGGAACTACCATGGCAAGGACAAGAACGACTGCAATTACAGCCGCAAATATTTTTCTCTTTTTCGGATCAAACATTCCCATTTTTGTCACCTCATTCTATTTCGTTATCCATCCTCAGCACAACATTTTCTGTTGCCGCATTATTGGACAGTGGATTTCTGTTTTCATAATCAAACAGGATCGCTTTTCCACCCGGAAAAACTTCTATATGTGCAGTTCTAGATATCCTGTGTTCTTTTCTGTAAGCCCAGATTGCACTCTCATACGCTTTCTGGTCTGCTGCAAAGGAAGGTCGTTTCTTCAGCCGCTCTCTCAGATACAGATCATACAGCATATACTGTGCCGCTGTTTCTGCATCGATCTGTGTCTCCTCCTTCAGAAACTCCAGCAAAATCTCATAACGACGCATTCTGGAATGTGAAATCTCACTGTATCCTTTCTCTTCATAAAAAGCACCCAGCTTTTCATAAAATATAAAAGCATCCTCAAACTGCGGCACCAGATATTCCAGTGTATTCTGAAACTGTCCGCTGTTGTAGTAAACCTCTACCATGCTTTCTACCCGCTTAAGCTTCAGAATTTCTCTGTAAGAAAGCCAGTTTGTAGAAAGTACCTCGTATGGTTCTTTTTCTTTGTGCAAGATTCCGTACTTCTGTGCTTCCTGTTCCATCAAAGACCCCTTCAGAACCTTAAGAAATCCCAGCTGAAGCTGATCCGGTTTCATTTCGTAAACATCATTAAAAGAACGGTGGAACGTATTATAATCCTCATATGGAAGACCTGCGATCAGATCCAGATGCTGATGAATATTTCCAAAACTGTGGATCTTTGCGACAGACCTTTCCAGTTTCACGAGATCCATGTGCCTGTGGATTGCATGAATGGTGTCCGTATTTGTGGACTGCACGCCTATCTCAAGCTGGATCAGCCCCGGACGCATTTTACTCATAAGCTGAATTTCTTCATCCCGAAGAAGATCTGCCGAAATTTCAAAATGGAAATTTGTCACTCCGTTATCATGCTCCAGAATGTATCTCCATATTTCCATCGCATGCTCATGCCTGCAGTTGAAGGTCCGGTCTACAAACTTGACCTGCGGCACTCTGTGATCCAGAAAAAACTGCAGTTCCCTTCTGACCAGCTCCAGATCACGAAATCTTAACTTCTTGTCAATAGAAGACAGACAATAACTGCAGGAAAACGGGCATCCTCTGCTGCTCTCATAATAAATGATCTTGTTCTCAAAATCCTTAAGCTGCTCATATACAAAAGGAATTTCGCTTAAATCTGTCAATTCTCTCCAGCCATTATTGTGGATTTCTTCTCCATCACGATAGACAATTCCCGGAATCTCGGCCAGAGATCCCTCCCCGTCCACGTAATAATGCACCAACTCCAGAAATGTTTTTTCACCTTCTCCTGTCATAACTCCGGTCATCTGTGGTGTTTTTCTGAGGAAAGCCTCCGCATCAAAGGAAACCTCTGGTCCTCCAGCCCAGAATTTTGTTTCTGGAAGTATTTTATGCAGATCACAGAGAAGATCCTTTACAAAAGAAATATTCCATATATAGCAGGAGAAGCAGACTATATCCGCTCCAGTCAGATAAATATCCTTCAAAATCTCATCTTTCGTCTGATTGATCGTATATTCTCTCAGAAGAATATGCTCCTGATAAGCAGACGCATATGCCCTGAGATCATATACAGCAAGATTTGAATGAATATATTTTGCATTACATGCTGCCAGTAATATTTTCATAAATCTTATAAACCTTTCTGGACCTTATTTATCCAGAAGCTCCTTAATTGTTTCTTTTGGAGTCAGTCCGACCAGTCGCTCTGCTTCCTGACCATTTCGGAAGATCAAAAGTGTCGGAATACTCATAATACGGAATTTCTGCGCCAGCTCTGGTTCCTGGTCAACGTCGATCTTGCCTACACAGTATCCCTCTTCTGCCAGTTCCTCAACGATCGGACCCTGACGCATACATGGTCCGCACCAGGTTGCCCAGAAATCCAGCAACACTGGTTTCTCCGCCTTAAGAACTTCCTGTTCAAAATTCGCTGCTGTAATTGCTTTTGCCATAATGATTCCTCCTGTTATAAGCTCTGTCCTTTGACAGTACGCTCAGATATATGATTTCCGTTTGCCTGTTTTTTATGAAGATTTTTTGCTGCGGACATACTTCCCTGCACTGATGGCGGCCATACTGCCTTCATAAACCGCTTTTGATACCTGAAGAAGCCCTCCCGTACAGTCTCCCGCCGCAAAAAGTCCTGGAATGGTCGTTTCCATCTCTTCATTTATCTTAATGTTGCCCTTATCGGTGATCTCCGCCCCCATCTGTCTGGCAATCTCCGTACTTCCGGCAGTACCAAGTGCTATAAAAACTCCATCTGCCGGATAAAACGACTTCACCTGTGTTTCTGCTTCCTGTACAGACGCATCACTCTGCATCAGAAGACCGGAAACCTTATCCTCGCCTTCAATTGCCTGAATCTTCATCGTATTAACTGAGATAGGATGTTCTCTGGAAAATTCCGGTTTCTTTCCATCTGTATAGATTGTCACATCCTGTGTGACATTCCGAAGCTGTTCTGCCTCATGAAGAGCAAAATCACCATTTCCGACAACAGCAACTTCCTTGCCTCTGTAAAAGAAAGCATCACAGACAGCACAATAGCTGACACCTCTCCCCTCAAATTCCCTGAGACCTGGAATCTTCGGAGCAGTTCGCTTCCCTCCTGTCGCCAGAATCACGCTGACCGTATCAAAATCTCCGGCTGTGGTCTTTACTGTAAAAGTATCAAAACCGCTGATTCCCAGCACCTCTGCCTCTATGATACGGACACCCAGGGCTTCTGCCTGAGCAAGTCCTCTCTCATAAAGCTCCCTGCCCGAAACTGGCTGTTCCAGGCCATAATAATTCTCGATCTTCTCCGCCTTTTCCAGTGCTCCGATACCGTTATTTATCACAAGAGGATTCAGATTTCCTCTCGCCGCATACAGAGCAGCTGAAATTCCGGCGGGACCTGCACCGATGATCACTATATTTTCCATTTTATCACCTGCCTTTTTATTATTTTATAATATTACACCGGAAAGGAAATGTCCAGAATGTTTTCTATTCCTTGAAAAACCCCAAATTTTTTATGTATTTATTTTTACAATTATGTTATATTTATCTTATGATGTCTTGGTCAGATTGAATGCACGCGAAACCCGGGTGCATGATCCTGAGCTGATATCTGCAGATACGATATTTATTAAATTTATATAAGGAGTAACTATCATTATGCGAAGCTTCGAATATTTTGCCCCCACAAGGGTTATTTTTGGCAAAGATTCTCATTTACAGATTGGTGATATCCTGAAAGAAGAAGGCTGCCATAAAGTTCTGATCCATTACGGCGGTCACAGTGCCATCTCTTCCGGACTTCTTGATGAAATCAAAAAATGTCTTACCGATGCTGATATTGACTTTGTCACTCTGGGCGGTGTTGTTCCAAATCCCCGTCTTTCCAAAGTACGCGAAGGCATTGAACTCTGCCGGAAAGAGAATGTAGATTTTATTCTTGCCGTTGGCGGCGGAAGTGTCATCGATTCCGGTAAAGCAATCGGTTATGGTGTTGCGAATCCATGGACAGATGTCTGGAATTTCTTCCTCAAGACAGAGACTCCGACTGCCTGTCTTCCGATTGGTGTAATTCCTACCATTGCAGCTTCCGGAAGTGAAATGAGCGGTTCCTGTGTTATCACCAACGAAGATGGCTGGCTCAAACGTGGAAGTACCAGAAGTGATCTCTGCCGTCCTAAATTCGCTCTGATGAATCCAAGGCTGACCTACAGTCTTCCTCAGTATCAGACCGAGAGCGGATGTGTCGACATTCTCATGCACACCATGGAACGCTATTTTGTCAATATCGAAACCATGGAGATTACCGACAGCATGAGTGAATCTCTGATGCAGACAGTGATCTATAACGCACGTATCCTTATGAAGGAGCCAGGCAACTACAACGCCCGTGCAGAGATCATGTGGGCCGGAAGTCTTTCTCATAACGGTCTGACCGGATGCGGCACCGGCGGCGGTGACTGGTCCTGTCATCAGCTTGAACATGAACTTGGTGGTCTTTACGATGTCACCCACGGTGCCGGTCTTGCGGCTATCTGGGGAAGCTGGGCACGATATGTATACGACGTAAATCCGGAACGTTTTGCACAGTTTGCAACAAATGTATTCGAAATCCCATGTGATCTTGATTTCAACAAAACCGCCCTGGCCGGAATCGAAGCAATGGAAAACTTTTTCCGGTCTATCCAGATGCCTACCAGCCTGCATGAACTTGGTCTTGATCTTAATGACCAGCAGATTCATGAGCTTGCTTTTAAATGCAGCTTTGAAGATACCCGTACCATTGGTGTATTTAAACAGTTAAACATGAAAGACATGGAAAAGATTTATTCCATGGCAAGATAAAACTCTTACAAAAATCTCCGGCAGGATACAGCTTTTGCTGTTTCAGCCGGAGATTTTGTATTTTACTGGATAAGATAAACCTCTGTGTAATAAACGCCCTTGGACTCACCCTCTGCATGCGTTGCCACATAAATATCAATACAGTTTGTCTTGATCGCACCACCACAGTCCTCTGCGACATAAACCTGTCCATTGATCACAACCTTGCTACCATATGGTATCTGTGACGGGTCTACTGCGATCGTGTGGTTTGTCACCGCTGTTACACCCGTAGAAGTGATTCCATTTGCATACGGTCCACAACAAATACTGCACGGACAGTAATGTGTGATCTTGAATACACCAAGGTCTTTGAGTTTAGCATCAGAGGATGCTGCCACCGGTGTTCCGATCTGTACTCCATTCTGCTCGGTAACACTCTCATCTGTCTCCAGTGCATCTGCAAAGACTCCTTTACCGCTACTTTTATGAAGGGTTCCTGCATCTTTTTTCTTATCTATGGATGCCGAGGTATCTGTACTTTCTTGAGCATCTGCAACATCCAGGCAGCTGGTCGGGATATATCCCTCTTTTTCCGTTCCGTCTGCATTCTGATATTTGATCCTGCTCCAGACACCATTTACGGTTCCTGTACGCTTTACCTGATCCAGTTCCAGCACTTCGCCGACAACTTCTCCATCTTTCTTTCCCGGATAATCCAGAATGCTGCTGTCAGATGTTACTTCCACTTCTTCCTCATCTACAGACAGAATCTGATTTTCGCTGTTCAGTGCCTGCGTCTGCATATATCCTATGACCTTTTCTCCTTCAGACTCTGCCTCCACCTTACTCCAGCCATTGTCACAGATTGCCGTCTGTTCTACCTGGTCTCCCAGTGCTGCTGCCATAAGCTCCGCACTGCTGTCAGAGGGCATGGAATAAATACCTGCTATTCTGGCTGTCACATAAAGTGTTTTCTTATCTGCTGTTACCTGAACCGTATTCCCCTTACCATCATCTGTCTCAAATGTCTGGACAGACTTATTTTCCTTCTGTGCCGTTGCCAGCACTGTATCATAATCCGGAACTTCGCCATAAACCAGAGATGCATGACATAACAGCACACTCCCCAGCAAAAGGGCCGTCGTTCTCTTCTTCACGAATCTTTCACCTCTTTCTGTCAGTTTACTATATTTGTTACTGTTCACTCCGTTCGCAGTAACTTGGTCAAAATGCATTCCAAATC
>OLPC01002892.1_pt1 | contig 12140 bp, 6 predicted proteins | sample 1672341 | NCBI WGS metagenome assembly OLPC01 (sample SAMEA3136673, study PRJEB25190) | human gut metagenome | reverse complement strand
TCTAGCTCCTTCTGTATTTGCGATAACGGTCGGCTGTCCACCTTCCATTACAGCTACACAACTGTTTGTTGTACCTAAGTCAATACCAATAATTTTTCCCATGATAATATTCCTCCTGTTTAATATCTGAAATTTAAAAATTAGTTTGCAACCTTAACCATGCTGTGGCGGACTACAAATCCTTTATAGGTGTATCCTTTCTGAAGTTCTTCCACAACAATGTTGTCTCCAACGGATTCGTCTTCTACATGCATTACTGCATTGTGAAGATCCGGATTGAATTCTTTATCAACAGCTTCGATCGGCTCTACTCCCAGACTCTCCAGTGTGGTGGTGAGCTGTTTGTAGATTTTTTCCATGCCCTCAGCAAACGGATCACCTTCCGTTGCCTGTGCAAGACCTCTTTCAAAGTTATCTACCACCGGAAGGATTTTCTCAATGATATCCTTCGCTCCGATGATATACATGCTGGATTTTTCTTTTTCCGTGCGTTTACGGAAGTTATCAAACTCAGCCATATTTCGTTTTAAACGGTCTGTCAGATCTTCGATCTGCTGTTCCAATTTATTATCTTTTTTCTTTTTGCCAAAGAAAGATGTCTTTCCTTTTGCTTCTTTCTCGTCTGTGGCTTCCGCTTCTTTTTCTCCTTTCGGATTCTCTCCTGCGGTTGCCTCCGGCGATTCTTCGACTGGTTCTGTTACAGGTTCTTCAGTCTCCGGAACTTCTTTCTCTGCTTCGTCCTGCACACCAGTTGTTTTTGTTGTTTCTGACACGTTTCTTCTACCGCCTTTCCATTTTGACAGTTAACTGTCTTGGTTACTTTTATTTTTTTTGAATACCTCATCGAGTTCGACCTTGAGGGTCTTCAGACTATTTACTACATTTTCATAATCCATTCGCTTCGGTCCTACGATACCGATTGTTCCATGCATGCCTTCGCCCAGTTCATAAGTAGCAGTAACAACACTGCAGTCTTTCATGGTCGAAATCGGAAGTTCATCTCCGATGTACACCTGAACTCCGGTATTATCATCCGCCATCCGTTCTTTGACCAGATCAACCAGCTGCTGCTTTTCTTCGAAAGTAGAAATCAGTTCGGTTGCCTTAGTCTTGTCAGACAGTTCCGGATATTTAAAGAAGTTCGTCGCACCTGACGTATAGATTTCCAGATCATCTTCATCAACATGAATCGTAGCTGCAACTGCGTCCAGCACTCTTGCAACCAGTCCGCTGTGGATGCCTGCCTGTTCTTTCAGTCTGGCAATCATGCCAAGATTGATATCCTGAATCGGCAGTCCATTCAGATTGGTATTAAGAAGCAGATTCAGCTTCAGGAGTGTCTCATCATCCATCTCTTCATCCAGATCAATGATCTGGTTGCGGATGACGTTTCCCTCGCATACAACCACTGCTACAAGCTGCATTTCATTAACACGGGATAACTGAATGAATTTCAGTTTATTTCCGCTGTACTGGGGAACCGAAACCATCGTCGCGTAATTTGTATTAGAAGCAAGAACTCGTGCTACATTCTTAAGCACCTTTTCCATCTTGTCTGTCTTCTCAATCATCAGATTACGGATCTCTTCGATCTCGTCTTCCTTTTCCTTCATCAGCTCATCCACATAAAGACGATAGCCCTTGTCAGAAGGAATTCTTCCTGCCGACGTATGTGGCTGTACGATGTAGCCCATATCTGTCAAATCAGACATCTCATTTCGGATCGTTGCTGAGCTGACATTCAGATCTGCATCCTTCGAGATCGTCCTCGAACCAACCGGCTCGCCTGTCGCCATGTATGTCTTGATAATCGCTTTCAGGATCCGTTTCTTACGATCCGTCAATTGTTCATCCATGCTCTCAGTTCCTTTCCGTTTCATTTGTTAGCACTCAATAATGAGGAGTGCTAACATCTATACTGTTAAGATAGCACTGTCATTATTGTTTGTCAACAGATAATTATTAATTTTTTTAAAAATCAAAAAAAATCACAGTACAGACACAAATCGGGAAAATCTGCTTTTCCACTTTGTTACTTTGTGTCAGATGTACTGCGATTATGTAAGATTCTGTTCTTAATTTATTGTAAATAAATCTTTCTGCAGATATGTGCTGCTTTCTCAGATTCCGCTTCTGCGGATTGCCTCTACCACCTCGCGGATCTTATCCGGCGGCAGTACAAGCGCAAAACGCACATATCCTTCTCCATGTGGTCCGAAACTTGCACCAGGAGTTACGATAACACCAGCTTTTTCCATCAGTTCCATACAGAATGCCATACTATCAGTACGTCCACCAGGGATTCTCGCCCAGACAAACATGGTTCCCTTTCCATTCGGAAGATCCCAGCCGATTTCACGAAGACCATTGCAAAGTGCATCACGTCTTTCCTGATACATATCGCACTGCTCCTGTACACTTTCCAGCGGACCGTTCAGTGCCGCAATCGCTGCTTTCTGAATCGGAAGAAACATACCAAAATCAATCTGACTTCTTAATTTACGAAGTGCTGCAATCACATCCGGACGACCTACCAGAAAACTGATTCTCGCGCCGGTTACATTAAAGGATTTTGAAAGGCTGAAGAATTCTACACCAACTTCCCGCGCTCCTTCTGTAGAAAGGAAGCTTCCGCCATGCGCTCCGTCAAAGATAATATCACTGTATGCGTTATCATGAATGATAAGAATATCATACTTACGCGCAAACTCTACAATTTCTTCGTACAGCCCCGGTGTTGCAATGCTTCCAACCGGATTGGACGGCAGGGAAACAACCATGTATCTGGCTTTCTTTGCCACCTCTTCCGGGATATTCTTTACATATGGAAGAAAATCATGCTCAGCCACCAATGGATAATAGTACGGCTTCGCGCCTGCCATCAGGCTTCCTGCGGCAAATACCGGATAACATGGATCCGGAAGCAGTACCACATCGCCTTCATCACAAAGCGCCATCCCCAGATGTCCCATACCTTCCTGACTTCCGTAAACAGTCATTACCATATCCGGTGTCAGCTCCACATCAAATCGTTTCTTATAATAAGTACAGACTGCCTCGAGCAGTTCCGGAAGATCACGAAGACTGTATTTCCAGTTATTGTCATCCATTGCTGCTTCTGCAAGTGCTTTTTTGATGTGCTCCGGTGTCTTAAAATCCGGTGTTCCCACACTCATATTATAAATTTTCATTCCCTGCTGTTCCAGCTCCATACGTCGATTATTCAGGGCTGCAAAAATTTCCTCTCCAAATCTGTCTAATCTTTTGGAAAACTGCATATTTCTATCCTTCTTTCGTGTCGTGCTCGTTCCATTTTAGCACGCTCACCATCACTGTACAAGCGTAAAGTGAAAATTAATCACAAGCTACTCTTATGCACTTTGACATTTTCTCTCCATATCTCAGGAATCCATCTCGTCCAGATTTTTCTTAAGCTCGATCATCTTGTCACGCAGCTCTGCCGCCTGTTCGAAGTTCAGATCTGCGGCCGCCGCGCGCATCTGCTTTTCCACCTGTCCAATCAGTTTTGTCAGTTCTTTCCTTGTCATGGATTCCGGATCTTTCTTCAGTTTATCTTCTGTCTCAGCAACAGCCCTGGAAACAGTAATCAGATCGCGCACCGCTTTTTTGATCGTGGTCGGTGTAATTCCATGTTCTTTATTGTATGCCTCCTGAATACTTCTTCTTCGCTCAGTCTCCTGAATTGCCTTTCGCATGGAATCCGTCATCACATCAGCATACATAATGACATGACCTTCGCTGTTACGTGCTGCACGTCCGATCGTCTGAATAAGTGAAACCTCTGAACGCAGAAATCCTTCTTTATCCGCATCCAGGATGGCTACCAGCGTGATTTCCGGAATGTCCAGACCTTCTCGCAAAAGGTTGATTCCAACCAGTACATCAAAAACGTCCAGGCGCATATCCCTGATGATCTCCGCTCGCTCAAGGGTATCAATATCTGAGTGGAGATAACGTACACGAATGCCGACATCTTTCATATAATCCGTCAGATCTTCCGCCATACGTTTTGTCAGTGTCGTGATCAGAATCTTATTGCCCTTTTCTACTTCTTTATTGACTTCTCCGATCAGGTCATCGATCTGCCCTTCCACCGGACGCACCTCAACCTTCGGATCCAGAAGTCCGGTCGGACGGATAATCTGCTCTGCACGAAGAAGCTCATGATCCGCCTCATACTGTCCCGGTGTCGCAGAAACAAACATAACCTGATCCAGTTTGTTTTCGAATTCCTCAAAACTCAACGGACGGTTGTCCTTCGCAGACGGCAGACGGAAACCATAATCCACCAGTGTCTGTTTACGGCTCTGGTCACCGGCATACATGCCGCCAACCTGTGAGACGGTTTTGTGAGACTCATCTATAATAAGAAGAAAGTCATCTTTAAAATAGTCCATCAATGTATATGGCGGCTGCCCCGGTGCCAGTCCTGTAAGATGTCGTGAGTAATTCTCTATACCGGAACAGAAGCCTGTTTCTTTCATCATTTCTACATCGAAATTCGTTCTCTCGGCAATACGCTGTGCCTCAATCAGCTTATCCTCACCTTTAAAATAGGCAACCTGTTCTTTCATTTCTTCGAGGATGGCATCTGCTGCTCTCTGGATCTGGCTCTGTGGCACAACATAATGGGATGCCGGGAAAATCGCGGCATGTTTCAGTTCACTGCGGATCTCGCCTGTCAGGACATCCACTTCTGTAATACGATCGATCTCGTCCCCAAAAAACTCTACACGAATCACACGGTCAGAATAGTTGGCAGGAAAAATTTCCAATACATCACCACGCACCCGGAATGTACCTCGATGAAAATCCATTTCATTACGGTTGTACTGAATGTCGATCAGTTCTTTGATCACATCATCTCTGTCTTTCTCCATTCCCGGACGAAGTGAGATCATCATATCAAAAAATTCTTCCGGTGCACCCAGACCATAAATACATGAAACAGAGGATACAACAATTACATCCCTGCGCTCACAGAGAGCCGCCGTTGCAGATAATCGTAACTTATCGATTTCATCATTTGTGGAGGCATCTTTTGCAATATAAGTGTCCGTAGACGGCACATACGCCTCCGGCTGGTAATAATCATAGTAGGAGACAAAGTATTCTACCGCGTTCTCAGGAAAAAATTCCTTCATCTCACCGTAAAGCTGTGCTGCCAGTGTTTTATTATGCGCAAGTACCAAAGTTGGCTTATTTAACCGGGCGATAACATTCGCCATTGTGAAGGTCTTACCTGATCCGGTAACACCCAGTAAGGTCTCGAACTGATTGCCTTCCTTGAATCCTTTGACCAGCTTTTCAATGGCCTGGGGCTGGTCGCCAGTGGGCTGGTATTCAGAGTGTAATTCAAAATGATCCATAGTATTCTCCTGTTTTAAACAAATTTCATTTATTAAAAACTTACCTGTCAGACTTCCACTTCAAATGGCAGCCTGTCCAATATATCTTTCTGCATATCCACTCCCGGATATACTTCAATCAGTTTTAACCCTTTCGGGGTCAGGCGGAAAACACAGCGTTCTGTTACATAAAGGACTTTCTGTCCATTCTCGATCGCACGTTTTGCCGAAAAGCTGACACTTGATACCTTCTCTACGAATTTGGAAATTTCTCCTTCTTTGCGGATCGTCACAACGCCTTTTTCCTGGGTAACTTCCAGCCCTTTTGCATTAAATGTCATGCAGAAAACCACAGTCGGCGTTTTGGCGGTAATATTTGCAAAACCGCCGATACCAGCAAATGCTCCCGTGCCACGGTGTGCATTGATATTTCCATGGCAGTCAACTTCCAGAGCTCCCATAAAACAAACATCCAGACCACCGTTATCATACAGATCAAACTGGTTTGCCATATCATAAACAGAAGCGGCTCCGATCATCGCTCCGAATGCCTCTCCCGAAACAGGAAAACCGCCGATTCCACCGGATTCTACGGTCAGCGTGATCATATCCAGCATTCCACTCTTTCGTGCATATCTGGAAACCGTCTCCGGAATCCCGATTCCAATGTTTACAATATCATCCACACGCAGTTCCCTGGCTGCCCTTTTTCCGATAATGTTCGCAGGAATGTTATTTTTGCGTTGTTTCTGAGAAAGCTCATGAATTTTTTCATTCCATGTATGCCATTCTTTATACGGGATCTCAAAACTTCCGGTCAGGGCCGTGTATGCTTCATTTCGCTCTTCCGGCTCTGCCACAACGATTGCATCGACCAGGCATCCCGGAATGATAGCATTACGCGGACGGGACGGTGCATCTACCAGCCGGTCCACCTGTACAATCACTTTTCCACGATTCGCCTTGACTGCCTGACAGATAGATAATGCATCTCCGGACATGTACATATCATCAAAGGTAATATTTCCCTTCCGATCAGCCGCTGTACCTTTTATGAGTGCAATCGTAATCTTCGGAAGTTTATAATAAAGAAACTCCTCTCCATCCACTACCACATATTTGACCAGAGAATCATCAATCGAAATACGGTTGATTCCCGGTCCTTCTCTTCGCGGGTCAACAAAAATATCCAGTCCAACCTTTGACAGTGCTCCCGGAAGGCCTCCCGCCTGTGCACGTATCGCGTGAGAGATACATCCCAGCGGCAGATTATAAGCTTCAAACCGGTCTTCAAGCACCAGTTTCTTCGTGCTCATCATAGCCCCGAAATGACCGCAGATCAGCTTGTCTACCGCGCCCTCGCGAATATATCCTTCTGCATTATGTTCCTCATCCCAGACTCCGAAGCCGGCACTCGATACGATCGTCAGATGCGTCGGTGACTGCATTTTCTGGTATCTCCGATACAATGCCTCATGAAGTTCCATCGGGTTTTCGATTCCTACAAATGAATTGACACAGATACAGTCTCCATCCCGGATCAGACGGATTGCCTCATCTGCATTCATGATCTCATACATATATTGTTCTCACTTTCAAATTTTGCTTTCGCATACAGTCTTTTCATATCTGTCTGTTATAAGAGAGCTTTTGTCTCAGTATACCATATTTTGACATTCATATCTATCTCAGCACACTACTTTAAATCAAAATAAAAAAGGAGACTGCGCCCGAAAGAGCTGACAATCTCCTTATTATCTGCTTATTTTATTTATATCACATTTTTCTCTCATACACGGTCCTGCCACCAAGTATGGTCATGTCCACTTTTGTAGTCTTGATCTCATTTGGATCAATCTTGTAGATATCTTTTTCAAGAATCACAAAGTCTGCATTTTTGCCAATTTCGATCGTTCCGTTTTCGTCTTCAGTATAAGACGCATATGCAGCATCTTTTGTAAAAAGTTTCACCGCTTCATCTACGCTTAAGCGTTCCGAAGGAATCCAGCCTTCTTCAGGCTCACCATAAATATTCTTTCTGGTTACGGCAAAATAGATATTTTCCATTGCATCAAAACTGTCGACCGGTGCATCGGAACCGCCGGATGCATGAATGCCCAGATCCAGCATACTTTTCCACGCATAGATTCCTTCCATACGATGTGCGCCGATCGCCGATTCTACTGTATTCATATCAAGGTCTACAAATACCGGCTGAATATATGCCAGAATGTCATGTTCTTTCATTTCCTTCAGAATCCGTGGATTTGTGATCTGACAGTGAACGATTCCGTGTCTGTTCTTTGCATTGTCCTTACGATATGGAGATTTCGCAATCGCTTCAATTACCATATCCATCGCACGGTCACCGATACAGTGTACCGCTGCCTGCATCTGATGCCGGTCAAAAAATGCAAACAGATCATCCAGTTCTTCCTGTGTGAATGTAATGATTCCGGTATTTCCCGGAGAATCCTCATATGGTTCATTCATCGCTGCTGTCCTTGCACCCAGAGATCCATCCTGAATCAGTTTCATCGGGCCGATCGTAAAGTGGTCTCCACGCTGACCGGTACGGTATCCTTCTTCAATAAATGCTTTCGCATCCTCTGCACGCTCAAACAGACACTGCTCATAATGTCGGACATTCAGCTCACCTCTCGCATCCAGCGCTTTATATGCATTCATGATGCGCTTCCAGTTCTTTCCCGGAAGAGATGCCAGATCATCCGACTGCACTCCGGTGAATCCGCATTCATTCAGTTTCTTCGCACTATATACAATGTAACTTTCCACCTCTTCCTGGGACGGAGCTTCCAACACAGAAGAATAAAACTGTACAGCATTTTCTTTCAGAAGTCCGGTCTCAAAATCTACATCTTTTGCTATCTCCGCAAATTGTGGGATTTTTTTCAGGCGTTCAAGCCCCGGTGTATTGCAGACTGCCACATGTCCGCATACACGGACCATGATGATTGGAATTTCTTTTGACAGCGCATCCAGTTCCTCTTTCAGAGGATAACGCGGTTCGTCAAAATGTTCTTCATTCCAGCCGCGACAGTACAGCCAGGTCAGTGGCTTTCCGGCATGTTCTTCCAGTCTTTTATGTGCTGCCTTCAGCGCTTCTTCGACGCTTTTGCAGTCAAACAGCTTGACCGAGCGTTCGACAAATGCATAATGCAGCATGTGAAGATGTGTATCCACAAAACCCGGAAGAAGCAGGCGTCCCTGCAGGTCTGTTTTTTCCTCACAGGGGATTTTCTGTGCTTCTTCATTTGTTCCGATAAAGGCAATTTTTCCATTTTCGATACCGACTGCTTCAGCAACACTGCCTGCATCATCTAATGTACGGATACATCCGTTAAAAAAAATCTTTTCCAATGCTTATTTTTCCTCTTTTGCTTTCTTGTCTTCATAGAAAAGAGCCATATCTTCGTCTACTTTTCCAATACCAAGGTAACGTGCCTTGTAGTCTTTTAACAGTTTGATAAAGGTTCCGCTTAAGATAAATAATGTTGCTACGTTTACAAATGTCGGGAATACCGTCGTAAAGTCGGCAATAACCCAGAGCTGTGCCGGAGTTCCGTTTCCGTAAAGTGTCAGTACGGTAACCAGAAGTCCCCATAATGGTGTTCCGAGAATAAATACTTTTTCTGCGATTTTGAACACTTTCTGATTGTTTTTCATCCAATGTTTCAGGATAACACTGTAGTATGTAAACCAGCCTGTTGAAGTAGTCAGTCCAAACAGGAAGATACTGAGCGCAATCAGTGCACGTGCAACTGATCCCATACCGGATTCAAACGCGGTCAGTGTCAGTTCGGAACCCTGAAGTCCGGAATTCCAGTAACCGGTAACAATAACAACCAGACCTGTCATAGAGCAGACCACAATGGTATCTGCAAATACTTCGAACGCACCCATCAGTCCCTGTTTTACCGGATGATCTGTCTTTGCAGAAGCATGGATCATCGGAGAAGTACCCCATCCGGCTTCATTACTGTATACAGAACGCGCAAAACCAAGACGCATGGCAGTTGCCACTCCTGCTCCCAGGAATCCGCCGACAGCAGCCTGTGTAGTGAAAGCGCCCTTAAAGATCAGTACAAATGCTTCCGGAAGTCTCTCATAATTTGTAATCAGGATAAACAGAGAACCTACAATATAGAGCAGACACATAACCGGAGTCATATAGGAAGAAATGACACCGACTTTTTTTACACCGCCGATGATGATAACATAAATTGCAAGTACATATAAAAGTGACGGTACGATATATGGAAGTTTAAATGTACTTCCTACTGCCTCAGATACTGTATAATTCTGAAGTGTGATGAACCATGTCATAAAAATACATCCGCCGAATAATACGGCAAAAATTTTCCAGAACGGAAGTTTCTTTTCGTCTCCCAGACCTTTCTGCATATAATAGGTCGGTCCGCCGAGGTATTCCCCGTTTGGCTGTTTTTCTCTGTAATATACAGCAAGTGTTACCTCAGTCATTTTGATGACCATGGCAAGCAATGCAGCTACCCACAGCCAGAACAATGCTCCCGGTCCTCCTGTAGCGATTGCGGTTGCAACACCGGACATATTGGATACACCAACAGTTCCACCGATCGCAATGGAAATCGCCTGAAACGGTGTCAGACTCTTGCCATCGTCTCCGCCTTCCTCACGACGTTCTTTACTGAACATATTTTTTACGATATGTCCAAAATGACGAAACTGAAAAAAACCTGAACGGATCGTCAGATAAATTCCGGTCACAAGAATTGTGATCAGCAACGGCAACCCCCACAACCAGTTTGTTAAATTTTCGAATAATGCAAACATTCCCTCTCTCCTTTTCTTTTGTTTTGCATAAAAATGCACGCACCCTCTTTTTTATTCACTTTAGCATCATACCATATGTCCACTCCTATAGCCAGAAAAAAATCTTATTATCTAAATTTTTTCAGTTTTATTTTTATGTAATAGGAACATTACGGAGTAATTTCCTATTACATAAAAAAATACAGGGCAGACGTTTCATCTGCTCTGTATTTGATGACTTTCTCTTTATTTTAGTTTTATTCTACTTCTTCCGGCTCCATGCTCAGTACATGATCTTCATTGTTTATGACATCATATTTCTGTCTGTATTCATTGAAGTATGTGTAATACTCCCAGCTGTCTGTCGGATAGATCTTGGAGTCATGAATATGCGGATCCGCATCTGTCTCGCCGCTCTTGAGAAGTGCTGTCATCGCACTTGCACTGTGCGCTGCGATACGTCCGAAACTGTTGAGGATATCATTAAATACCGTTCCCTCTTCCAGGCCGCAGTCACCCTTACTCAGACGCTCTACATGATGCATCTTGAGCTCATCACAGAGATTTGTAATAACAGCTCCCAGCGGAGCAACTCTCTGTGCAGCTTCCTTATCATCTTTCATAAAGGCATTGCAGGTTACATTGATTTCCTCACGGACAGCTTCCATGACAATATTTAACTCATCCCATGCTGCCTGCGAAAACTCTGTATGGTTGTCATGCATTTCATTTGCCATATGCGCAATATAAGAAGCATGATCTCCGATGCGCTCAAAGTCATTGATCGTATGCAGATACAGAGAAACCTGTGTGGTCTGTGCCGTATTCATCTCGCGCTTTGTAAGCTGGATCAGGTACTCACCCAGACGGCTCTCATATTTGTCGATCAGATCTTCCTTACGCTGAACCTTATCGTACTTATCCTGCTGATAATCATTTAGAAGATTCATCGCACGGTTAACGTTTTTACGGAGTTTCTTGGACATTCCGTTCATTGCACGGTGACACTGTGCGATCGCAAGTGCCGGATAATTGATCAGACGTTCCTCAAGAAGATCAAAATCCGCTTCATCTTCAAGCTCTTCTGCACTGTCCTTAACCAGATAGCAAACAAGCTTCTCGAGTTTCGGAATAAACGGGAACAGTACTACAACCGTCGCCACACGGAATACGGTATTCAGTGCTGCGATCGTTACCGGTGTCATGATCATATCCATAAATCCGAAATGTACAAATGCATTTACAGTATAGAAGATCACTGACCACATGATCAGACCGAATAAGTCATTCATCAGATAGATCAGCGCTGTTCTCTTACCATTCTTATTGGCACCGATTGCAGAAATCAGAACCGGACAGGCTGCACCAACACCGATTCCCAGTATGATTGGGAATGCAGTCGCAAATGTCAATGATCCGGTCACAGACAATGCCTGCAGAATACCAACTGCTGCTGATGCACTCTGCAAAATTGCGGTAAACGCAATACCGAGCAGAATACCTGCTAACGGATTAGAAAACATCGTCAGCATATTTGTAAATGCTTCGCTTTCCTTCAGCGGTGCCACAGCCCCACTCATGGTCTGCATACCAAACATCAGAATGGAAAAACCAAGCATGATATTACCCACATTACGGTATACGGTTCTCTTGGACACCATTTTCATAACAATACCAACGATTGCTACTACCGCACTGATCGTTGCTGTCGATAAGATCTTGGCAATTCCGCTGGAACCATTAATATAAGACAGACACAGAATCCATCCGGTAATACTGGTACCGATATTGGCACCCATAATAATACCGATTGCCTGTCTCAGCTTCATCATACCAGAGTTAACGAATCCGACTACCATAACCGTCGTCGCTGATGACGACTGGATGACTGATGTCACTCCGGCTCCAAGTGCTACTCCTTTCAGAGATGTGTTGGTCATTTTATAGAGAAAAGAC
>OLPC01002880.1_pt1 | contig 12194 bp, 9 predicted proteins | sample 1672341 | NCBI WGS metagenome assembly OLPC01 (sample SAMEA3136673, study PRJEB25190) | human gut metagenome | reverse complement strand
CGCTGCGCAACACCGGTTTTGAGGCTGACGGCTTCGAGGACGGTGCGGCGCTGACCACTGCTCTGAAAAAATGCAAGCCGCAGCTGATTCTGCTGGATATCATGCTGCCCGGCGAGGACGGCATCACCATTCTGCGTCGTCTGCGCGCAGCGCCGGATACGGCGAAGATTCCGGTCATTCTGCTGACTGCGAAAAACACGGAGTACGACAAGGTAGTCGGTCTGGACACCGGTGCGGATGATTACATTCCCAAGCCGTTCGGCATGATGGAGCTGATCGCGCGCATTCGTGCGGTCCTGCGCCGCACCGAGAATATGCAGGACAAGGATGAGTCGCGTCCGCTGGTAGCCGGCGGCATCTGTGTGGATGAGCGTGCTCACACCGTATTCGTTAACGAGCAGGAGGTGCAGCTGACGCTCAAGGAGTACCAGCTGCTGTGCCTGCTGATGAAAAACCGCGGTGCCGTGCTCACGCGCGATGTGCTGCTCGAGAATATCTGGGGCTATAATAATGAAAGCGAAACCCGCACGGTCGATGTGCATATCCGCACGCTGCGGCAAAAGCTGGGCGCGGACGGTGCGCTGATCGAGACTGTCCGCGGTGTCGGCTACCGCATGGGAGAGCATACATGAGAAAGCGCGTATTCGGCAGCATTTTCCTCACATCGCTTGTCACGCTGCTGCTGACGACCGGGCTGCTGCTGCTGGCAGTTCACGCCGGTCTGACCAATGACATGCGGCAGCGGCTGGTGACGGAGAGCAGCTACCTGTCTGCGGTGGATAACATCCGGGAGGAACTGGAGAAGTTCGGCTCGGTGTATGCCGACCGTTTGACGCTGGTCGCGCAGGACGGCACGGTGCTGTACGATAACCGCACGAATGCCTCCGAGATGGAGAACCACGCCGTCCGTCCGGAGATTGCGGCGGCAGAGAAGAACGGCACGGGCGAAGACAACCGTCTGTCCGAAACCTTCGCTAAGCAGACGTTTTATTACGCGGTGCGCCTGAAAAACGGCGATGTTCTGCGTATTTCTGCAACTGCGGACAGCGTGTTCGGCGCACTGTCGAGCGCATCGCCGTGGATTGTGCTGATCATCCTGCTGGCGCTGCTGGTCGCGGCGCTGCTGGCAGGCTGGCTGACCGGTCTGTTCCTCAAGCCGATCGAAGCACTCGACCTGCATGAGCCGATGAAGGGCGAAGCCTATGACGAGCTGTCGCCGCTGCTGCACCGCATGGACAAGCAGAACCGCAAAATTCAGGCGCAGATGGACGAGCTGCAGCGTACTCTGTAAGACGTGCTCTCTTAACTTCCTTAACCTCCTTCAGAAGGTCAACGTCGATTCCTTCTGGATCGTAGATCCAACCTGTAGAATCAGAACATGTTACACACTTCGCACCAAGCTGATGTGCCTTCTGGATTGCGTAGATTGCTACGTTACCGGCACCGGATACTGCACAAGTCTTGCCAACAATATCGATATCGTGATCCTTCAGAAGTGCACTTGTAAGGTATAATAAACCATATCCTGTAGCTTCTGTACGAGCAAGTGAACCACCATATGTAAGTCCCTTACCTGTAAGAACGCCTTCGAACATTCCACGGATTCTCTTGTACTGACCGAACATGAAGCCGATCTCTCTTGCGCCTGTTCCGATGTCACCGGCAGGTACATCGACATCAGCACCGATATATTTGCAAAGCTCTGTCATAAAGCTCTGGCAGAATGCCATGATCTCACGGTCTGACTTGCCCTTTGGATCAAAGTCAGAACCACCCTTACCACCACCGATTGGAAGTGTTGTAAGTGAGTTCTTTAATACCTGCTCAAAACCTAAGAACTTGATGATACCAAGGTTTACTGATGGGTGAAGTCTAATACCACCCTTGTAAGGTCCGATTGCATTGTTAAACTGTACACGGAAACCTCTATTTACCTGAACCTGACCATTGTCATCTACCCATGGAACACGGAACATGAGCTGTCTGTCTGGCTCTGTAATTCTCTCAAGAATTGCATTCTTCTTGTATAATTCCTCGTTCGCATCGATACATGGTCTAAGAGACTCAAGTACTTCTGTTACTGCCTGTAAAAATTCTGGCTGATCTGCATTTTTCTTTCGTACTACCTCGAGTACCTCGTCAACATATGACATAGTAAATTTCCCCCTAGGAATTAAATATTTCGGCATCTTTCAACCGATAGGCACATTATAATACTAAAGCAAACAAATGTAAAGAAAAAACTTTAGAATCTTTCGTGAAATTTTTTTTCACTTAAAAATCCTTTGTCTATTCGTCTATTTATCTATTTTCTCAGATTCCGGATTTTCTGATGCCTTGGCATGAGACTCGAAATCTCTGCCATCCACCTTCCAGTACCGGCATCTGTGCTTCACGCATGTTGAGAATACAATCTGTGTCTTTGTCTTACCAAACTTCTGCAACTCGCCTACGAAATGATCCAGCTCGGTTGTTGTTGGGAAACGGACCTCGATCAGCATAGAGAAATCGCCTGTCACGCAGTTACATTCTACGACATTCAATACGCCGTCAATGTACTCGTTGAACTCTTCACGCTGCTCCGGCTGTACCTCCAGATTGATAAATGCTTTGATATAATGTCCCATGGCTTCTGGGTTCAGTCTCGTTGTAAATCCTTCCAGCACGCCCTCCTGCAACATACGGTCAATACGTGCGCCAACGGCTGTCGGAGACAGAAATACCTGCTCTGCAATTTCCTTCAAAGATGCTCTTGCATTTCCCTGCAGGATATCTAAGATCTTACCGTCAATCTTATCCAGTCGATAATATACCAACTCTCTTTTTTCCATTTTTGTAATCCTCCTAATTCAGGCACGCAGAATTTCCTCTGACCGCCATATGCTGTACATTATACCACTTATTTCGCAACTTGAGAATCCTTTGTGAAATATTATTTTTGATTTTAATTGTCAAGTGTTACACTTTTTTCGTGTAGACGAGACAAATCCATCCAGCACCACTTTTCAGTTTTCCCCATTTCTGCCCGGATACTGTCTTTTCAGCCACGATCGTGTACACGCCCTTGTCACGGATTACCCCGGTTACTGTATGTGCAACTCCCGCATCCTTGCGGATATTCAAGCCGCTCGCCGTTACCTTCACCTTATAACCACTTGTGTTTCCAGTAGCCGGTGCAGGTGTCTTCGTTCCAGATGCACCATTTGGTTTGCTTGTTGTGTCTGTCTTCCCAGCCGTATCCGCAATTCCGAGTGTTGCAAGGATTCCACGGGCATACGCCTCACCAAATGCGCGGCATTCTGCATCGGTATCTGCCTGCGCCGCATCCGCTTTGTTATCTACAAATACACCCTCGCAGATGACCGCCGGACATATCGTACTCCGGATAAATCCGAAATAGTCGCGTCCATAAGAATTCTTCTTCGTCTTCAAGCCCCGACTGTTCTGCCCGATCTTCACAACTTCTTTCTCAATGTTCTGTGCAAGTTCCTTTCCTTTGCCGCCGACTACACTGTGGAAGATCTCGAAGCCATCCCCACCACCAGCGTTATTGTGGATATCCAGCGCGATATCCGGTGCAAATGCATTACAGCGGTCGATCTTTGATACCAGCTTATCGGTCACATCCCCCGTTCGTGAAATGCGGGTGTCAATGCCCCTTGCCTGCAGGTAATCGTAGCAGGCTCTCGCCATCTTCAGATTCACGTCCTTCTCCACGAGATAGCCGACGGCACCGGGATCGGTGCCACCATGTCCTACGCCAATAAACACACGTGCCATATTGTTCCCTCCAAATATTTTTTTGAAACCTCGAATTTTATCGCAACTTCCGTTGGATATATGTATTTTCATCGCAGACATGCTCCAATGGTCTGCTTATGAATAATACATATACCCAACTCACATTGCGAAATATCTGGTCGAAGTTTCTAATATACTATATGCAAGTACGGGAACATTGGCACGCAAAAAGACTGCAACGCAGATACGTTGCAGTCTTTGAATTACTCTTCTTGATTTTGTCGCAGATCGCGTGGTTCTTACAGTTCCTCGCCGTTTGTCTCGATCACATGCTTATACCAGTCGAAGGAGTCCTTCTTGTAGCGGTTGAGTGTTCCGCTGTTTTCGTCCTCCTCGCGGTCAACATAGACAAATCCGTACCGCTTCTGGTAACCATTCAGCCAGCTCAGCAGGTCGGTATAAGACCATGTACAGTAAGCAAGTACGCGGCAGCCATCATCGCAAGCTTTTTTAAGCTCTTCGATATGACGCTTCAGGTAATCGATACGATATGGATCATGAATCTTTCCATCCTCGAACTTATCGAACGCACCCAGTCCGTTTTCTGAAATCACGATTGGGAGATCATAACGGGAAGTAATCTCACGGCAGCACATACGGATGCCCATCGGATCGATCGTCCAATCCCAATCTGTAGTAGGAAGGAACTGATTGGAAGGATTCTTGAAGAGTCCAGGCACGCCCTGTACCTTTGCAGTTCCCTTCTTTCCGGTCGTATTCATCTCGTGCGATGCGCCAACACCATCGATTGGGTTGTATTCTACAACCGTAGTCTGATAATAATTTACACCCATAAAATCAACCTTGGCTGCAGCTTCCTTCAGGATTTCTGCATCTCCCGCTTCCATCTGTGGAGCAACATCTCTACTTTCCAGATATGCCATTGCAGCGCGCGGATATCTACCATATGCGTATACATCCATCCAGTAATAGTTCTTCAGATCATCATAATCTGCTTTTGCCATCGCATTTTCCGGATGACAGTCAATCGCGTAAGATGGTCCATATGCAAATGAAGATCCAACCAATGCTTCCGGATGTAATTTCTTCAAAGCAAGTACACTCTTAGCATGTGCCATAAATGCATGATGATTTACCTGATAGAACAGCTTCTCCTCATCGATCTTTCCTGGTGGGTGCATACCTCCCATCCAGCCCAGACCGGTAAATACATTCTGCTCATTCATGATGATCCAATGCTTTACACGATCGCCAAAATGCTCAAACAAGATTGTTGCATAGCGAACAAAGTCATCTACAATCTGGCGGCTTTCCCAACCATGATACTGGTCTTCCAGTGCCTGTGGCATATCCCAATGATAGACTGTAACCATAGGAACAATGTTATTTGCCAAAAGCTCATTGATCAAATCATCGTAGAACTTCAAGCCTTTCTCATTCACCTCACCATTTCCATCCGGGATAATACGTGACCACGCGATGGAAAAACGATAGGTTTTAAGCCCCATCTCTGCCATCAGCCTGACATCCTCTTTATACATATGATAATGATCAACCGCCTTGTCACCGGTTGTACCCTGGAAAGTCTTACCCGGAATACGTACAAACTTGTCCCAGTTTGACATTCCCTTTCCATCTTCATTCCAGGCACCCTCTACCTGATATGCAGCAGATGCACTGCCCCATAAGAAATCAGCAGGGAAGCCTTTTGATTTTTCAAAATACATTGCGTTCCTCCTTGTCGATTTATAATTTGAATATATTCATACCGTCATCCAGTTCCTGCGCTGCCTGACGCATCGCTGTTGATTTGCCGGAAATATCTTCCATGATTGCACCAACCTCTGTTGCGGATGCAGATGTCTGCTCGGTTCCGGCTGCATTTGCCTCTGCAATGGATGTCAGGTTCTGCACGATTCCTACAACCTTTTCTCTTGCATCATTCAGTCGGGTTGTATGCTCCGAAATGCGGTTGATTCCTTCGATTGACTGTTCAACCCCTGACTGTACCTGTTCAAATGCGCTCTCCGTCTGTTCCACATGGTCACTCTGTGTATGCATGATTTCCTTCACGCCATACATCGTCTCCACTGCCTTTTCTGCATCACGCAGCAGTTCCTGTACGATTTCTTCGATATGCGTCGCTGACTCATTTGTCTGCTCCGCAAGCTTCTGGATTTCACTTGCAACAACACCAAAGCCCTTGCCCTGCTCACCGGCTCTCGCCGCCTCAATACTGGCATTTAATGCAAGCAGATTCGTCTCCTCCGCAATGGATGTGATCAGATGTGTTGCCTCACTAATCTTCATGGCTGCTTCATTCGTTGTATTCGTCTGTTCCGCAATTATGTCAATATGCTCCTCAGCACGTGCATTGACCTTCTCTAATGCCTGCAAAATGTCGGAAGCCTGCGAAGTACATTCCTGCATCTCCTGTGCAAATGCAAGCAGCTTCTCCACCTCGTCGCTCGTCTCCTGCACCATGTTGCCCATCTCCACAACATGCTCTTCTGCGCGCTGTGTCTCACCTGCCTGTGTCGTTGCACCTTCCGCAATATCATTGACCGCCTGTTCCACCTGTTCCATCGTCGTCGATGTCTCCGTGGCATCTGAGTCCAGTACATTAGCAGCGTCCATGACCTGCGCGCTCTTCTCCTTGATATTCTCTACCACACCCTTCAAAGACTGTGTCAGATAGTCAAGGCTTCGTCCCATGCGTCCGATCTCATCCCTACGGTTTGCCAGTCTGGTCTGAATCTCATTCTTCGTCAGATCCATATCTCCGACCTTCACCGTCAGTTCAGAAACCTCATTCATAGGCTTGACAATAATATGCGCAAATACAGATCCGATCGTTGCAACAATCAACAGCTCAAGTAATACGATAATTCCGATTTTTCCTTCTACCTTCCGGATACTGCTGAATACATCGTCATAATCGGCAGTTACTACCATGATAAAATCCTGTGTATCATTCACATAGATACCGGCATACTTGTCTGCACCCTTAAATTCATATTTAACAACTTCATTTTCAACCTTCTCACCTTTGGCAATCTTGGCAACCGCATCACTGACCACCTTGTTCTCCACCGGCTTGCCGATCTTATCTGCAGTTGGATGATACAACATCGTACCATCGCCGCTGACTACATATATGTAGCTGCTTTCGACTCCTTCCACCTGAACGCCTGCAAGTATCGAAGCCAGATGCTCGCCGGAAAGCGCGTCATCACCATCCGTGTCCAGCTCATTGTCCAGCATAACGCCATAAGCTCTGGAAAGATCACGCATATATCCACGTGTGACTGAACCGATTTCCTCTTTCGTAGAAGAAATAAACAGTGCGCAAGCAAATCCTCCCGTTACGAAAGCAAAAAATGCCATCGCCAATAACATCTTCAGACGCACAGAATGTAAAAAATTAACCTTTTTGTGTTCCATATACCGAAACCTCCTGTAACAAAAATACTATTTATATTTTACCACTTTTTGCGTCAGGATTCAATCATAAGAACACGAAAGACCGCTCATTCGATCCGCGGTCTTTCTGTCTTTTTATATTCATTTATTCTTTCATTGGAAGTCGCTCGTTTCCAATCACAACCAGCTCCACCTGTGAGATATCAATCGGCATAGTAAACTCTATTACAAAGTCGATCTGTTGCCGTTCCTGATCGTAATCCTGCGATCCTCCTGCCTCAAAATCAAATCCTCCAATATACGTTCCATCTTTCATCTTGATTTTGATGTACTCATGCAGAGAGAAATCTCCAACACTTGTAAATTTCAGCATCCGTTCACTTAACGTTGCTTCCACAATCTTCGCAGAATTGCTGCAATCCAGCGTGCCCGGTTCAAATTTGCTTTCCTGCAATGCGAATTCCAGTGTCCAGTCTGCTTCCTCAATCAAAACAGTATCGGAATACAGTGCCTCCAGATCCGCCTCATTCCGGTCTGCGTATTTTGGATCGTTTTTATCAATGTGCGTCGTCTCACCATTTAAACCATCAAATTTCATTGTAAGCACATCCCCCTCCTCGAGCTCCATGCCATCCGGAATCAGGTAAATGCTGTCGTACATCCGCTGATTTTCTTTCAGATCACTTTCTTCTCCGAGAATCAGAGACGATGTCTCTTCCAGTTTCTGATCTCCGTAATAGAGGTCGCCCCCTCGCATCCGGAAATCCACATCATACATTTCTGCGTCATAATCCGGGTAGGTCACAGTCCAGATCACATCCACCATATCGCCGGTTGTGATCGCCTTCTCAATCTCAAATGTCAATTTCGTCTCTGCATTTGTAATAACCTTCAATCCATTCGGATAATCCTCTTCAATATATTCCCGTTCCACGTACTGTTCTGGCACTTCTTCCGTCTGCTCATTATGGAAGAATTTATCTAGCAAGCCTTCTGAGTTTGCGTAAGCAATTCCCCCGGATAATACCACTCCTCCAATCAGAGCCGCCGCAATTGTCCGCCATACATGTTTTTTTCGATTGTCATGAAGCTTCGTCCGTACCCTCCGGATACATGCAGCTGTTTCCATCTCTGGAAATTCCATATATTCTTCCTCTGAATGAACCTGATTTAAAACCTCGTATATCTCCATCATACATGTTCCTCCAATCTTCCATGATTTTTTCGCACTTTCTTCTTTGCTCTGGAAACTTTGCTGTAAATCGTAGAGCTGGACACACCATATTCCTTCGCCAATACATCCACATCATCTTCCTCTGCATAATAGCGTAACAATATCTGACGCTCTTCTTCCTTCAGTCCTTCCAGAAGCTTTTCTGTCTCCGTGGATATTTCCTGTTCCAGCGTATCAATTCGGTCGTTTCTCGCTAACTTGCTCTCGTAATTCGATACATCCTCTTCCATACATGTCCGGCTGTATCTGCGCAGATAATCAATCGAACGGAACCGCGCAATGGAAATAATCCAGTTTCTGAAACTTCCCTTTGCCGCATCAAACCGCTCAATATGCTCCCACACATCCAGAAAGACATCGTCCATGCACTCTTCCATTTCCTCTGGAAGTCCCGCAAGGTTATGATTCACCGCAGCTTTCACATAGCCGCCATATTCACGGATGACATACTCCAGAGCCTTTTCATTTTGTCTTTTTAATTTCTCTACAAAATTCTTTTGCGTAATAATTTATTTCACCCCCCGTATCAGTCTGAAGATATCTTCACTTTATTATCCGATCGTTTCTCCTGTTTTCTTGCAAAGAATAAGTAATTTCTGCACACCTTTTGCACACCTAGACGATTTTCGAGCAACAAAAAACGGTGGAACCCTTGATTCTACAAGGTTTCCACCGTTTAAGTTATATGCCGGCAACCGGAATCGAACCGGTACGGGAGATTAGTCCCGCAGGATTTTAAGTCCTGTGCGTCTGCCAGTTCCGCCATGCCGGCAAATTTGAACAACGCTTATGCAGTTGTAAGCGACCCGGATGGGGTTCGAACCCACGACCTCCGCCGTGACAGGGCGGCGCTCTAACCAGCTGAGCCACCGGGCCAAAATTATTCAAATAGAGTGGACCTTCAGGGACTTGAACCCCGGACCGATCGGTTATGAGCCGATTGCTCTAACCAACTGAGCTAAAGGTCCGTTTAAAGCCGTTGACCGGACTTGAACCGGTAACCTGCTGATTACAAATCAGCTGCTCTGCCAATTGAGCCACAACGGCATATTAGACGATATCACTCATTTATGAATCGTAATGACTCCAACGGGATTTGAACCCGTGTTACCGCCGTGAAAGGGCGGTGTCTTAACCACTTGACCATGGAGCCTTATTCTTATGACCGCTTCACGGTCTATGCAGTATCTTAAATACTACGAAACTCCCCGAGCCGGGCTCGAACCAGCGACAGCACGGTTAACAGCCGTGTGCTCTACCAACTGAGCTATCGAGAACACCATTGCAGGCAGTTTGCTGCACAACTATGAGTTACTGCGCGAAAGCGGCATGACCATTGTCGGCGAACACAAACTACGCATCAAACACAGCTTCATGTGCTTGCCGGACGACAATTGGGAAACACTGACAGAAGTCAACTCCCACCCCGTTGCCTTGGCACAATGCCGTGAATTCCTGATACAACATCCCAAACTGAAAATAGTAGAAACGGAAGATACGGCAGGAAGTGCGGAAGCCATCAAACGGGAAAATCTGAAAGGACACGCCGCTATCTGCTCCAGATACGCCGCCGATTTGTACGGAATGAAAGTATTGGAAGAAGGCATCGAAACAAACAAACACAACTTCACGCGTTTCCTTGTAGTGGCCGACCCATGGAAAGCCGATGACTTACGTGAACGTTCGAAAGTAAACAAGGCCAATATCGTCTTCTCCCTCCCCCACAACGAAGGAAGCCTGTCGCAAGTGCTCTCTATCTTTTCTTTCTATAAAATAAATCTGACCAAGATTCAATCATTACCGATTATAGGCCGCGAATGGGAATATCTGTTCTATGTAGACGTAATTTTCAATGATTATTTAAGATACAAGCAGTCTATCGACGCCGTTTCACCATTGACAAAAGAACTTAAAATATTAGGAGAATATGCAGAAGGAACATCAACCATATAATATTCAGCCGGCAGACCGTCTGGCGAATGTTAGCGAATACTACTTCAGCCGTAAACTGAAAGAAGTGGCACAAATGAATGCCGAAGGTAAAAATGTAATCAGTTTGGGTATCGGAAGCCCTGACATGCCTCCTTCGGAAGAAACCGTCAATGTGTTGTGCGAACAGGCAAAGCGTCCTGATGCGCACGGATACCAACCTACTGTCGGCATTCTTGAATTGCGCAAAGCCATGGCCGACTGGTACAAGCGTTGGTATCATGTAGAGCTTGATCCGGCAACCGAAATCCAGCCGCTCATCGGTTCCAAAGAAGGTATCCTGCATGTGACGCTGGCATTGGTCAATCCGGGTGATCAGGTATTGGTTCCCAATCCGGGGTATCCTACCTACACCTCTTTAAATAAAATATTGGGCAGTGAGATTGTGAACTACAACCTGCGCGAAGACAATCATTGGCAACCCGATTTTGATGAACTGGAGAAGATGGACTTGAGCCGCGTCAAGATTATGTGGACCAACTATCCCAATATGCCGACCGGAGCGAACGCCACGATGGAACTGTATGAAAAGCTGGTAAACTTTGCACGCCGCCATAATATTGTGATTGTAAACGACAACCCATACAGCTTTATCCTGAACAAGAAACCACTGAGTATTCTTAATGTGCCCGGAGCCAAAGAATGCTGCATCGAGTTCAACTCTATGAGCAAGAGCCACAACATGCCCGGCTGGCGTGTGGGAATGCTCGCCACCAATGCGCAGTTTGTACAATGGATATTGAAAATAAAGAGTAATATTGACTCAGGAACTTTCCGCCCCATGCAACTGGCCGCCGCACAAGCTTACAACAACAGTGTGGAATGGCACGAAGAAGCGAACGTCAATGTATATAGCCGTCGCCGCCAACTGGCAGAAGAGATTATGAAAGTACTCGGTTGTAGCTTTGATCCCAATCAGGTAGGTATGTTCCTTTGGGGACGCATTCCCGAATCTTACAATGATGTAGAAGAACTGACCGAAAAAGTTTTGCACGAAGCACGTGTGTTCATTACTCCGGGCTTTATCTTCGGCAGCAACGGCAAACGCTATATCCGTATTTCCCTCTGTGCCAAAGAAGAAAAGCTGGCAGAAGCACTGGAAAGAATTAAAAAGATAATGTAACAAAACAAAATATCAGATTATGGAATTAGATTTAAAACCCATCGAACTTCCGGGAATTGAAAAGAAACGCCCGATGATTATCGCCGGCCCATGTAGTGCCGAAACCGAAGAACAAGTAATGGATACCGCCACTATGCTGGCCAATAAAGGCATTAAGATTTTCCGTGCCGGCATCTGGAAACCGCGTACCAAACCGGGAGGTTTCGAAGGCATCGGTGTAGATGGCCTGGCATGGCTGAAACGTGTGAAACAGGAAACCGGTATGTATGTTGCCACCGAAGTAGCTACTGCCAAACACGTTTACGAATGTTTAAAGGCAGGTATTGATGTGCTTTGGATTGGCGCACGCACCACTGCCAATCCGTTTGCCGTGCAGGAAATTGCCGATGCACTGAAAGGCGTAGATATCCCGGTACTGGTGAAGAATCCGGTAAATCCTGACCTGGAGCTGTGGATTGGAGCTTTGGAACGTATCAACAATGCAGGCTTGAAACGTCTGGGTGCCATCCACCGCGGATTCAGCAGCTATGACAAAAAGCTCTACCGTAACTTGCCCCAATGGCATATCCCCATTGAGCTGCGCCGCCGAATTCCCAACCTTCCTATTATCTGTGACCCCAGCCACATAGGTGGAAAGCGCGAACTGGTTGCTCCACTCTGCCA
>OLPC01002873.1_pt1 | contig 12214 bp, 12 predicted proteins | sample 1672341 | NCBI WGS metagenome assembly OLPC01 (sample SAMEA3136673, study PRJEB25190) | human gut metagenome | reverse complement strand
GTAATATCTTTAATAGGATATAAATCAGATGGTGTGATTCCATTTAAAGAACTTACATCAGCAGAAAAGCTTGAAGAAGTTTTAAATAATATTAAAGTTGGTGATACAATAAAGGCTAAAGTTATCAAATTAAAAAATGAAGATAACTATGTTGTATTATCAAGACTTGAATTTGAAAAAGAAGAAGCTTTAGGATACTTAGAAAAAGTATATGAAAACAAAGAAGAATTAACAATCAAAGTAACTGCTGCAAAAGAAAAAGGGTTAGTTGCATACTACAATGGTGTAAGAATATTTATACCATCTTCACAAATTGATATCAAATATGTTGAAGATAAAGAAAGTTTAGTAGGAACAGAAATGACTGTTAAGCTTATAGATTTTTCAAAAGAAAATCTTTCAAAAATTGTTGCTTCAAGAAAGATTCTTTTAGAAGAAGCTAAAGCTAAAAAAGAGAATATTACTTGGGACTCTCTTCAAGTTGGTGACATTGTAAAAGCTGAAATAAAGAGATTTACAAACTTTGGTGCTTTTGCAGAAGTTGATGGTGTTGATGGATTAATACATTTATCACAAATTTCATGGAGCCACATAAAATCTTGTGAAGAAGTATTAAAAATCGGTCAAATTGTAGATGTTAAGATAATAAACTTAGATAAAGATGCAAAGAAATTATCATTAAGTATTAAAGAATTAACTCCTGAACCATGGAGCGTTGTTGATGAAAAGTACAGCGAAGGTTCAGCAGTTTTAGGAAAAGTAGTTAGAATCAATGATTTTGGTGCTTTTGTTGAACTTGCACCTGGAATCGATGCACTTCTTCATGTATCTCAGATTTCCAGAGAACATGTTGCAAAACCATCTGATGTACTTTCCATCGGACAGGAAATTCAGGCTAAAGTTGTTGACTTCAACAGCGAAGACAAGAAGATCAGCCTTAGCATGAAAGCTCTGGAAGCTCCGACTGAAGAAGCTACAGAAGAATAATTTTAGAATTTTAAAGCCTCGGCAGAATTGCCGGGGCTTTTTCATATTGCAAATTAAGGACACGCCGGAGGCGTGTCCGCTGATTATTTATTCAAATTATCAAGAAAAAATGAGAGCGTATGTGTCAGATAATGCATTTGTTTTGCTGGATCGTTTAAAAAACTTTCGTCACATCGGAACCAGGTATAGCAAGTCTGTGGTGTTGCTGCAAAGCGAAGACTTTTATCCATATATTTGCTGATGGATTTTGGCATTGCCGTATCTTCGCCCGGAATATATTCATAATCTTTATAATTCCGATAATACTGACGCAGTTTTCCGTCATTCAGATGTACAAGGATTTTTGCCTCCTGCTCAGATACCGTCAAATAAAAGGAAGTATTTCCGCATGAAACACTTATCGGAACTGCCACAGGAAGTTCCAGCGTCATTTTCAGTTCCTGATCGATTACTTCACAATGCTTCGGATGATATTCACCATCATAAAGCTTCCGAAAGGAGAGCAGCGGAAAGATTTTTCCAAGCCCCAAAAGATCTTCTTCATTATGTCCCATAACTTCCTCAGCGATTTTCGACTGCCTTTTTTTTATGAAATTCCTGTAAAGACGGATACATTGGCCTCCATCTACGTATTTTCTGTTATGAATTCCTACAATTTTTTCCAGATCTGGCTGTTTCATTCTGGTCAGTTTGAGTAAACTCTGACATGGTTTTAACAACTGATAGATATCTACAGATGGTTTTTCTACAAACGGAGAGTCCATTTTGTATTTCCGATAGCGTTCTTCCAGAAAAGGCTGGTCAAAACGATTTCCATTATACTGTATCGTATACCCCACATTTTCCAAAAATACAGAAAATTCCTGTAAAACAGCAGCTTCTTCCTCTTCATTTTCAGCCATCCACTGGTAAAGCATCCACTGATTTTTCTCATAATGGACCGCACCGATCAGATAAACAGAAGCAGTATATCTTGATAGTCCTGTTGTCTCAATATCGTAAAAAATCGCATTATTGTCTGATAATTCATTTTTGACATTCGACAAATAATTAACGGTATCAGGAGCTGGAAATCCTTGTAAAATAGGTATTTTTTTAACAATCATAGTCTTTTATCCCTTTCGTGATTGTATTTAATTATACACAATATTTTGAAAATTCGATAGTGAATTTTTCTCCAAAAAGATGTATAGTATAGTCAGAGTTACTGTTAATATGAACAAAACTGACAGTGACCGGACATGAAAAAGAAAAAGAATATAAGCAGAACTGATGCTTATAAAATAAGGAGGAAAAATATATGGGAAAACTGACCTTTAGGGGCGGAATCCATCCTTACGAAGGTAAGGAACTATCCAAAGACCATCCGATTGAGAAGTATCTCCCAAAGGGAGATATGGTCTATCTGATGTCTCAGCACATTGGAGCTCCATCTGTTCCGTGTGTCAAAAAAGGTGACCAGGTTCTTGCAGGACAAAAGATTGCCGATGCAGGCGGATTTGTTTCTGTACCGCTGCATGCATCTGTATCCGGTACCGTAAAAGGCATTGAGAAGCATCTGAATGCTACCGGATCTATGGTCGACTGCATCGTAATCGAAAACGACCAGCAGTATCAGGAAGTTGAGTACCAGGAGACTCGTCTGGAAGATCTGACAAAGGAAGAAATCCTGAACCGTATCAAAGAAGGCGGTGTTGTAGGTATGGGTGGTGCCGGCTTCCCGACACACGTTAAACTTGCACCGAAGGATCCTTCCAAGATCGAATATATTCTTGTAAACGGAGCAGAGTGCGAACCTTATATCACCAGCGACTATCGCCGTATGATCGAAGAACCGGAAAAAGTCGTAAAAGGACTTCAGGTTATCCTGACTCTTTTTGATTCCGCAAAAGGTTATATCTGTATCGAAGACAACAAACCGGACTGCATCGCAAAAATGAAAGAACTGGTCAAAGACATCGACCGTATCGAAGTAAAAGAAGTCATGACCAAATACCCACAGGGTGGTGAGCGTACCCTGATCTATGCAGCAACAGGACGTGAGATCAACTCCAGCATGCTTCCTGCCGATGTAGGATGCGTAGTAGACAATGTTGAAACTGTAATCTCCGTATATAAGGCTGTTATTCTCGGAAGGCCGGTCAACAGCCGTGTTGTTACCATGTCCGGTGATGGCATCAAAGAGCCAAAGAACCTTCTCGTTCTTTCCGGCACCGATATGTCCGAACTGGTAGATGCTGCCGGTGGACTGAAAGCAAAAATTGCAAAAGCAATTTCCGGTGGTCCTATGATGGGATTTGCTTTATATGACCTTCATGTACCATGTACAAAAACAACTTCTGCATTCCTGTTCCTTGAACATGATGCTGTATCCGAAGCACAGGAAATCCAGACAGCCTGCATCAACTGCGGACGCTGTGTAAGTGTCTGTCCCGGTCACGTTCTTCCAGCCCGTCTTGCCAAACTGGCAGAGCGTGGTGATATGGCAGGTTTTGAAGCAATGGATGGTATGGAATGCTGCGAATGCGGCTGCTGCAGTTATATCTGTCCGGCAAAGAGACCGCTGACCCAGAGCATCAAATCCATGCGTAAAATGGTTCTTGCCAGCCGCAGGAAGAAATAAGGGGAGGAAAAGAAATGGAACAAATGTATAACGTATCATCTAATCCCCATGTCAGGGACAAAATGACAACCAGCCAAATCATGCAGCTCGTTGTGATTGCGCTGCTTCCAACCACACTGTTTGGTATCTGGAACTTCGGCTTCCGTGCACTTCTTGTTGTACTTGTGACGGTTGCATCCAGCGTTTTCTTTGAATGGCTGTATAACCGTCTGATGCATAAAAAGAACACCATCAACGATTTCAGTGCAGTAGTAACAGGCCTTCTGCTTGCACTCAACATGCCACCGCAGATTCCGCTGTGGATGCCGGTACTTGGCAGTGCTTTTGCAATCATCGTAGTAAAACAGCTTTTCGGCGGTCTCGGTCAGAATTTCATGAACCCGGCACTTGCTGCAAGATGTTTCCTGATGATTTCTTTTGCAGGCAAAATGACCAATTTCGCAGTGGACAAGCTCAGCGGATACCACTGTATCGATACCGTTACAGGTGCGACCGCACTTGCCGAACTCAAAAACAGCGGATTTACAGCAGATTCTATTCCTGTCAAAAATCTGTTTATTGGTAATGTTCACGGAACAATTGGTGAAACTTCTGCAATTGCGATCCTGATCGGTGCAGTGATCCTTCTTGCTTTTAAAGTAATCGATTTTAAAGTACCGCTTACATACATCGGAAGCTTTGCTGTATTTGTAATCCTTTACATGCTCGGCTCCGGAATGGGTTTTGACATAAATTACCTGCTCAGCCATCTTTTCGGAGGCGGTCTGATGCTCGGTGCATGGTTCATGGCAACTGATTATGTCACCACACCGATCACGCCAAAGGGCCAGCTCGTATATGGCTGCTGCCTTGGTATTGTAACTGCCGTTTTCCGTCTCTTCGGCGGTTCCGCAGAAGGTGTTTCCTATGCGATCATTTTCTGCAACCTTCTGGTTCCGATCATTGAAAAAGCAACTAAGCCGGTTGCCTTTGGAAAAGGAGGTAAAAAAGCATGAATACAATCTTAAAAAACACCATTTCCATTACCGTGATCACTCTGGTTGCAGGTCTTGCCCTTGGTGTCGTACAGGACATCACAGCCGGACCGATTGCGGCTCAGGCCGAAAAATCCAAAGAGGAAGCTTACAAGACTGTTTTCGAAGATGCTTCCGGTTTCAGCGAATATTCTCTTGATGACAAAGGTCAGGCAGAAGATCTTGTTGGATATCTTAATGATAACGGATTCTCTGCTCAGACGATCGATGAGATCATGGTAGCAGAAGATGCTTCCGGCGAAACTCTCGGATATGCATTTACAATTACTGATTCTGAAGGCTACGGCGGTGACATTCAGTTCGCAATGGGTGTTCAGAATGATGGAACACTGAATGGAATTTCCATCTTATCCATCAGTGAAACCGCCGGTCTTGGTATGAAAGCTACCACAGATGATTTCAAGAAACAGTTTAAAGACAAAAACGTAGAAAAATTCACCTACACAAAAACAGGCGCTTCTTCTGATGACGAGATTGATGCCATCAGCGGCGCAACCATTACAACAAATGCCATGACAAACGGTGTGAACGCCGGTCTCTGTGCATTTCGGTATGTGGAAGGAGGAGCAGAGTCATGAAAGCAAACACACCTGCCGAACGTCTTGTAAACGGTATTATTAAAGAAAATCCTACTTTTGTGCTGGTATTGGGCATGTGTCCTACACTGGCTGTTACAACATCTGCAATCAACGGTATCGGAATGGGACTTACCACTACGGTAGTTCTGGCAATGTCCAACCTGATGATCTCTCTTCTGAGAAAATTCATTCCGGACGGCGTACGTATGCCTGCATTTATCGTTGTCGTAGCATCTTTTGTTACCATCGTACAGATGCTCCTGCAGGGCTTTATTCCGAGTCTGTATTCCGCACTCGGTATTTACATCCCGCTGATCGTAGTAAACTGTATCATCCTTGGCCGTGCCGAAGCATATGCTTCCAAAAATCCTCCGATCCCGTCGCTCTTTGATGGTATTGGAATGGGTCTCGGATTCACCTTAAGTATCACCTGTATCGGTGCAGTCCGCGAACTTCTCGGCGCAGGCCAGCTCTTCGGACAGCAGATTCTTCCGCTTGCCGCTGACGGCAAAATGGGATATGAGCCGATCACAATTTTTATCCTTGCTCCTGGCGCATTCTTCGTACTTGCCATGCTTGCTGCACTTCAGAACAAATTCAAAGTCGGTGCAGCAAAACGCGGAATTGATCCAAGTGAAGGATGTGGCTGCTGTTCAGGCTGTGATTCCTGCAACAATACCATGTGTAAAGGAGGCAAACAGGCATGAAAGAATTATTGATTATCCTTGTCAGCTCTGCCATTGTCCATAACGTAGTACTGAGCCAGTTCCTTGGTCTCTGTCCTTTCTTTGGTGTTTCCAAAAAGACCGAGACTGCAGTCGGAATGGGTGGAGCCCTTGTATTCGTTATTACATTGTCTTCCTTCGTTACCGGACTGATCTACAAATTCATCCTTGTTCCTTCAGGTATGGAGTATTTGCAGACAATCGTATTTATCCTGATCATTGCCGCACTGGTTCAGTTTGTAGAGATGTTCCTCAAAAAATGTGTTCCATCTCTTTATAAGGCACTTGGTGTATACCTTCCTCTGATTACAACAAACTGTGCAGTTCTTGGTGTTGCACTTACAAACGTACAGGACGAATACAATATTCTTCAGGGTACCATCAACGGATTTGCCACCGCTGTAGGTTTTACGATTTCCATTACACTCATGGCCGGTATCCGCGAAAAAATTCAGTATAATGATATTCCGGAAGCTTTCAAAGGATTCCCTACTGTACTTCTTACAGCAGGTCTGATGGCGATTGCATTCTTCGGATTTTCAGGATTAATTTAAGGAGGCATCGTTATGAATATTGGAGCAATTATTACCGCAACCGTAGTTGTTGCAGCCGTCGGCCTCTTTATCGGTATTTTCCTGAGCGTTGCCGGCAAGAAATTTGCTGTTGAAACAGATGAACGTGAAGTTGCAGTTCGTGAAGCCCTTCCGGGAAACAACTGCGGTGGCTGCGGATATCCCGGCTGTGACGGTCTGGCAGCTGCAATCGCAAAAGGCGAAGCACCTGTCAATGCCTGTCCGGTAGGCGGAGAAGCAGTCGGCAAAGTGATTGCAGGAATCATGGGACAGGAAGTTGTAGAATCCACCCGTATGGCTGCATTTGTAAAATGTACCGGTACCTGCGAAAAGACAAACGACAATTACACTTATACCGGTGTAGAAGACTGTGAAATGATGGCATTTATCCCAGGCGGCGGATCCAAAGCCTGCAATTACGGTTGTATGGGATTCGGAAGCTGTGTAAAAGCCTGTCCGTTTGATGCGATCCATATCGTAAATGGTGTTGCAGTCGTTAATCGAGAAGCCTGCAAAGCCTGTGGTAAATGTATTGCCAAATGTCCGCATCACCTGATCGAACTTGTGCCATACGAACAGCAGATATTCGTAGGATGCAGTTCCCATGCAAAGGGCAAAGCAGTAACTACCGCCTGTGAGATCGGATGTATCGGATGTAAAAAATGTGAGAAGACCTGTCCAAACGGTGCGATCACTGTTACTGACTTCTGTGCACATATTGATTATGACAAATGTACAAATTGCGGTGCATGTAAAGAAGCATGCCCAAGACACGTTATTCTTTAAATACAGTTTGGATGATCCGGCGGAGGAGTTTTCCCTTCGCCGGATTTTTGCATGCTGGCGCGTCCACCGATTTATTCGAATAGATGTTTGCTTTTTACAGTTTCCTATGTTATCATTGGAAGAGTAAGTTTTACGGATTTTATAAATCACAGGAGAGACAGCATGATTTCATTTATTCGCGGTCTTGTAGCCGATACCACCGAAAATTCTGTTATTCTGGAAGCCGGCGGAATTGGATATGAGATTTTTATGACAGGTTCATCTATCGAACAGGCCTCACGTTCAGAGGGGGAAGTTAAGATTCATACATATTTTCATGTAAGAGAGGATGCCATGCAGTTATATGGTTTTCTTTCCAGAGATGATCTGGAAATGTTCCGGCTGCTTCTGAACGTCAACGGTATCGGCCCTAAGGCAGCTCTCGGAGTACTTGCCGGGCTCACTGCAGATGAACTTCGTTTTGCTGTCCTTTCCGATGACATTAAGACAATTTCCCGGGCACCTGGCATTGGTAAGAAAACCGCCCAGAAACTGATTCTGGAACTGAAGGACAAGCTGAAACTTGAAGATGCTTTCGAGAAAAAGCTTGCCCACGAACAGGAAGCTACGAACCTTTCCGGTTCTGTCCTTCATGATGGCAGACAAGAAGCAGTAGAAGCTCTGGTTGCTCTCGGTTACAGCAGTACAGAAGCTATGAAAGCCGTCCGTAAAGTCACGGATGTCTCACCTGACGACGTAGAAGGTCTTTTGAAAGCCGCCCTGAAACTCTTCTGATTGGAGTAAAGATTAGCAATGGATAAAAGAATGATCACCACCGATGTGACCGAAGAAGATCTTCCTCTAGAGGGAAATCTTCGACCTCAGACACTAGATGAATACATCGGTCAGGAAAAAACTAAAAAAACACTTAAAATTTATATAGAAGCAGCAAAACAACGGCACGATGCGCTGGATCATGTACTGTTTTACGGTCCTCCCGGACTTGGTAAAACCACCTTATCCGGCATCATTGCCAATGAGATGGGTACACACATGAAGGTCACTTCCGGTCCTGCAATCGAAAAGCCCGGTGAAATGGCAGCTATTCTAAACAACCTTCAGGAAGGTGACATTTTGTTTGTCGATGAAATTCACCGTCTGAACCGCCAGGTAGAAGAAGTTCTTTACCCTGCGATGGAGGACTTTGCAATTGATATTATGATCGGCAAGGGCGCTTCTGCCAGATCCATCCGTCTCGATCTCCCGAAATTTACGCTGGTCGGTGCCACGACAAGGGCCGGTTTGTTATCAGCGCCTCTGCGTGACCGTTTTGGTGTCATGCATCATCTGGAATTTTATGATCAAAAAGAGCTACAGACGATCATACTTCGTTCTGCGGAGGTTCTCGGAGTGGAAATTGATACACGGGGAGCTGCCGAAATCGCCAAACGCTCCAGAGGTACCCCTCGTCTTGCAAATCGCCTTCTCAAGAGAGTGCGTGATTTCGCACAGGTAAAATACGATGGACGGATCACTTACGAAGTAGCTGTATTTGCACTCGATCTTCTGGAAGTAGATCAATACGGTCTCGACAAGATTGACCGCCGCATTCTGCAAACTCTGATCGTCAATTTTCAGGGTGGCCCTGTCGGTCTGGAGACACTGGCAGCCGCCATCGGAGAGGATGCCGGAACTCTGGAAGATGTGTATGAACCGTATCTTTTGCAGAATGGATTTCTGAACCGTACGCCGCGTGGCCGTACCGCGTCTGCACTGGCTTACGAGCATCTCGGATTTGAGAAACCCGTTCAGGATTAATACAGAATACATTTTTGAAAACAATTCGTAAAAATTCCTATACTTCTGTTTTGAATGTTTTATCAAAGGGTATCTGACGTTGTCATGTACCCTTTTATAATGTCGGAAACCCTTGATTTTACTGGAAAAATTTGTAACGATGTTTTTATCTTAGCTTGTCATGTGGTATTGTCTGTCAGTGGGGTAAAATATGTTTTGTGGGGTAAAATGTGGGGTAAAATGTGGGGTATGAAAACGCAATAGATATGTTTTGCTGCATGGTGATTTAGATGGTACAGAATGTGAGAAACCAATAGAAAAGATATGGCGGTTCGGTTATAATAAAGAAAAAGTATTGAGCGAAAGGTGTGGAGCAGATGCCTTAGATATAGAGATAGATAAGATAAAGAAAGAATTCTAAAAGAACTGTAATATTGAAAGCACTCAATACCTATGACATGATGCCTCTTAAGCAGACAGGGCAAATGACCGGATCTGCTTAAGAGAATCAGGGAAGTTAGGTATTGGGTGTTTTTTTAACCATTTTTTCTAATCGATGAATGAGTTTAAATGGTTGTTCTAATTGGAAAATGGTGTAATCACGTATAGCCTGTTCCATTCGGATTAAATCATCTAAGTTAATATGAGCTCGTCTTCCTTCGGGATCCTCAATAATATAGTATCGAACTGGCTCGGCATCGTGGGCTTTTTCTAAAATCTGTTCATCTGTATCATCAGTATTTATTCTTAAATATTTGAAACGCCTGTGCATAGAAGTTTTGTTCCATCCTGTGATATTTTTAAATTTATAAATTTATAACCCAAGGCCTCCATAAGTGCATAACAAGCTATATCTTCATTTGTAGTAGATTGAGCTACGGCTTTGATATGGTCGGAATCTGTTTTATATTCACTTTCCCCTAACAAGTAAGATTCATTAACATGAAGAACTTTGGCAATTAAGTGGGCGTATTCAATAGAAAGAGTTCGACTTCCGCTTTCTATATAAGATATCTGTTTTTCATTGCGAGGTTTTCCGTTATTTTCAGGAAGAGCTATTATTTCTTCAATGAGTTGTTCTTGGCTGTATCCCATTTCTTTTCGGCATTCTGCGACTCTTTTTCCACAGAGTAACATTTTTTCAGTAGGTTGTGTTACTTTTGTCTTCATATTAATTCCTTTCAGATAAAAATGTAACGTAAAAATAGGTAACTGTGTTGTGGTTGTTAAACCACCTTTATGTTACCATAATAGCATAAAGAAACATAATAAACAATATTAAAACAACCGAAAGGAATGATTCTATGCAAAAAAGAGCCATAAATAATGAAAATGATTTTAATATAAAATCAGGACGCATTGAACAAGCCTGTGCTCGCTATGGATTAGGGCGTAATACAATGCGTAAGGTAGCAGAGGAAGCAGGTGCGGAAATTAAGGTAGGGAAATGTTATCTAATAAATTTCTCGAAAGTGGATGCCTATTTGGATGCAATTTCAGAGTAAGGCGGTGATTCTATGGGAGTATATGAAAACCTGCTGCCGGGTAAAGAAAATGCACTGACACCGGAGTACCTTACTGTGAAATGCCATTTTTCCAGCGTTCGAATGCTTCAGAAGCAGATCGAAGCAGAACGCAAGGCCGGCAAGGTCATATTATCTAGCACCACGCCGCCTGGAGGCTATTATCTTCCGGCTGCAGGAAACACGATGGAAATTCGAAAATTTATTCGCACACTTGAGAACCGAGGAGAGAATACATTGCGGGCGTTGGAGAGCGCGAGAAGTTTACTGGACGAACTGGAGCGTGATGAACTTGAGTAATCTCCAGAAGATAAAAGAACAGGTATCTATCCATGATGTTGCAGAGTCTTTGCTGCATTTGGAAAAACAGGACGGGAAGTACAAGTATCCGGGAGAACGAACTGCGAGCATTCAGTTGTATACAGACACTCAGTCATTCAATGATTTTGGGAGAAATGTTGGCGGCGATATCTTCAAATTGGTTTCACATATTGAAGGGATAGATTTCAAAGAATCGCTTGATGAGATTGTCAATTTTTTTCAAATTAGAGATATAGAAAATAAAGATGAAGAGTCATCTCATCCGCGATGGATTAACTATTTGGAAGAGAAGAAAAAATGTCGATATATTGAGCATTATAACTACTCTTTGATTAGTCTCAAAGGGGAATATTTAGGCTATGCATTCACTAAAGTGCGGGTAATGCACCAGATAAAGAAAAAAGATGATAATGGCGATGAGGCTTTGATATGGGACAAGACCCTGATTTATGGAACGCTTAATGGTGATTATATCAAATGCAAGTTAGAGAAGAAAGCAAAGGATACTTTTGCCATTTATGGTAGTTCTGTTTTTGCAATTCAGGAAGCGATAGATCGTCAGGAGACAATCTTTTATACGGAAGGCGAAAAAGATGTAAATACGCTGATGGAAAAGGGATATACAGCAGTTACCTGCGGCGGATCAGGAGACTGGAAGTCAGATGCTTCTATTCTTTTTCAAAATGCGAATGTAATTGTTCTAGCTGATAATGATAAGCCGGGGGGAAAACTGGCATCTATTGTTGTAAAAGACCTAAAGGGCATAGTCAAGAGCATTAAGATAATTGTTCCAATGCCAAATACGCCAAAAGCAGATATAACCGATTATTTTGAAGCGGGGCATACTGTTGAAGAATTTAAAAATTTAATGAAAACAGGTGATGATACAGAAAGCATTTGTGCAGAAGTTCAGCAAGATCAGAAGCAGGATGTAGGCAAAAAACGAGCCGTAACACAAAAAAGCAAGGACGAAGTAGCTGGAGGTCCAGCATTAGTCTTTAAATTCCTCGACTGCAACTATGATGAAGATGGAAATGTAAAAAGCGTAAAACAGCTTGTACATAATTTTGAAGTCGTTATGGATAAAGACAGTCGTTTCGCCGGAAAAATCCGCCTTAATGAGTTTGCACAACAACCTTACTTATATGGTAGTGTACCATGGGAAAATGAGAATAATTGCAGAGCATGGAGCAGTCATGATGATTCGGCCCTATTTTCACTGATACAGGCTGATTATGGGCTTAAAAGCCGACAGGACTTTGCAGATGCATTGAAAAATGTTTCTATGC
>OLPC01002871.1_pt1 | contig 12216 bp, 12 predicted proteins | sample 1672341 | NCBI WGS metagenome assembly OLPC01 (sample SAMEA3136673, study PRJEB25190) | human gut metagenome | reverse complement strand
GACCATGTCAAAATCGGGGGCTGTTTGCTGCGAAACCGTACAGAAGTCGCCATACGAAGACGAGACAGGGGCCGCTCTGCGGGGCGGCATCGGCCTGACGTCCATCGTGATGGGTACCGCATTTGTTGAGACATGCGATTCAGGGGGGCGTCGGCAGAGCCGAATGGCCAGTAAAAGGACCTTCGCCAGACGGAGGACCCCGCAAAAGGCCTTCGCCCGGACGGAAAACCCCAAAACCGCTTTCGGCAGACGGACGGGTCCGCCGAAACCACATTCACCTGCCTGCCAACCCACGTTCTCGAATCAATGCACAGCGGCTTTTCATCGCGCAACCAGCCGTTGCTAGGATACGCGTCTATCTGCGCGTATGCTGACATTATCGAAACGAGCCCGCCGAGAGGAGCACTCATGGCATTCGCAGAAAAACTTGTCGCCGTACGACGCGCGCACAACCTCACGCAAGACCAGCTTGCCGAGAAGCTTTACGTCACCCGCCAAGCCGTGAGCCGCTGGGAGCGCGGCGAGGTGACGCCTGGAATCGACACGATGAAGCTCATAGCCGCCGTCACCGGCGAGCCGCTGTCGCACCTTTTGGAGATGCCCGAGCATTATTGCGAGAGCTGCGGCATGTACCTCACCCCCGATGATTACGGCACCGATGCGAGCGGCAAGAAGACCGACCATTACTGCAAGTGGTGCTATGAGCACGGAGAATACACGTACGAGACCACAATGGAAGCCATGATTGAGGATTGCGCCCCACGACTGGCAGAAAATACGGGCATGACGCTCGACGAGGCAGTGTCGCTTATGGGTGCGGTGTTGCCGCAGCTGGAGCGGTGGCGCGCGGTGCACGAGAACGAAGAGCGCTATGGCGAGGAAGCTCGTGAGCTTTACGGAGACGTTGCAATCGATGCCGCCAACGAGCATCTGTTGGATATGGACCCCGCAGCATGGAATGACATGAAGGAACTTGAGCGAGCAATTCTGGGCCAACTCTCGATTGCTATGGCAGAGGGCGACCCACGCGGCCCCGAAGCGAAAAAGCTGGTACGGATGCATCGCCGGTGGGTGGGCCTCCACTGGGGAAGCGAACCCGAAGACGAGGCTTACCTGGGGCTTGTTAAGGGATACCTTGTCGACCCACGGTTTGTGTCCTATTACGATAACCCCTGCGGAACTGGCGCCACCGCGTTTCTTGTTGAGGTTGTCGAGGGTGGGATGTAGGGCGAGGGCAGGAAGTCTGCTGCATTTCCATGACCTCCTCGCTCTTTCGCTGAGACATCTCCGACAATCGCCGGATATCCGCAGAAAGCGCGGCCTCGTCATCTAATTATCCAAACATTAACCCCGCATTCGCGGGGACCATTGAACGCGTGCCCTGCCCCAAGGCGATACGCTAGAATCATCCCCGCATACGTGGGGAACACGTCTCGGCATCGAGAGGAGCCAGACCCGGCGCTCTTTCTTCCTGGCGGAAGACACGACCGTCGCGTTTCACAACTGCGAGACGTGCTTCCACCATAGGCCGCCGTAGCTATTGGTGACATTCCTTGCGATCTCGCCGAACTCGAGCCTGGACGCTATCTTTGGCATGTACCACTCGTCCCAGCACTGTCTGAAGTCGCGCAGCCCAATCTTTTGCACGCATCCCCACGACGAACTCTCCCCGTGTGGCGCAATGCTCGCATCCCATCAGAGATTCTCCGTTTCCAGGATGGATCCCCCCCATGATGATGGAGAGCCCGTGCGAGGGCTTTCTTTTAGCTCAGTACGTGTAGATATGTCCTCCAGTTTTGTGGGACGCTGGGAAGTGGCAGCAAACCTCCGCAAAATTTTTCAAGCATCAAGAGATACTCGCGGGCGTCCATCTCGAGGCGCCTGGCGTAGATGAGGTTCCCGTCGTAGCTTTCGAACTCCATGTCCTCGAGCAAACGGCTGAGGAGGACGATGGCGTAGAGAGGACTCCTGCGCGGACAGGTGTTTCCGATTATCCCTTTCGGCTGAGACGGCAGCTGAGCCCTGATGAACAGCGGCTCGAAGTGCGCGCAGATGTTCCGAACGGCAGTGATGGTCTTTGTCCAACTTGTAAGTTCGGCTTTCGTGCAGCGGAACGATTCGGCGACAGCATCGGTCACAGACTTGTCGGCAGTGTTCGAGAACAGTGCGGACAACGTTCCGAGCGTCATGCACTCGAGCCCCATCCAGATCGGGAGCCTACCACGCCCCGCTTCGAAGGCGGCCCTGAACGGCTTGTCCCTCGAGATTCTCTTGTCGACCTCTTCGCTGTACGACCTGAACGACCTCCTATAGTTATCCTGTCTGAGAAACAGGGAACCATCGTAGACGGCGTACGGACCATACTCCGATGCCATGGTGCGCAGATACTGGGCGCGAAATTGGGCCTCGAATATGCCAATGTACTTCATCAGCATAGACTGCATGCGCCTGTCGAACGTCAGCAGATTGTGGACCATGTTCATGGTCCTTTGCTCCCATGCCGGCAAGGAGTCGAGGACCTTGATGTATGGGAGCAAGTGCTGGTAGCTTACATGATCGAGTACGTACAGGGCCTCAGGGGTTCCTGCATCGAGGAACCCGTCCTCTGCGAGGGTCGCCAGAATCTCTTTATTCGATTTGAAGCGTGGAGAAAGTACGACCGGGGGATTTCCACTTGCGTCGCCGCTAGAAGTGCCCCCGGTACTTTCGATTCCTATCATACACCACTCCGTTCTTCTCGCAAGGTCAGCATCGGCCCGTAAGTCTCGTAAGCCTCATTTTTACGCTTCGGCGGAGGCCCTGTGCGGCCTTCCCGCCCCGGGCCTGGCGGCGAGGCGGCACTCGATGGAGTCGCGCGAAACCATGCGGGCGCTGCCGACCCTCCGGCTGTTCAGGCTCCCGTCGCGGCAGAGCTGCGCCACGCGCGCGGTGCTTATGCCCAGCATCTCGGCGGCCTCAGCGGCTGTCACGGCCGGGACGTCGGAAAGCTCAACGCTCACCGCCAGGGTGACGACGGTCCCGCCGCGAGATGGCACATGGCCGAGGCCGCCGCCCCTGAACTCCGCCCCGCGCTCCAGCGCCGCCAGGGCATGGACACGCAGCCAGTCGACGGCCATCTCCACAGCCTCCTCGTAGGTATCGCCCTCGGTGGCTCCGTCAAGTCCGCATGGCTTCACGACATAGCCACCCTCGGGGTCGGGGTAGAACTCGAACTCCTGTATGACGATCATGCTCACTCCTTTTCTGCGGTGAAGAGGAAGGCAGAGCCGGAGCAGCCCCGCCTTCTTCCTGACACTCTCTCGCGATCGTCTTCTTTTCTCGCGGCGCCTCGACACCGACACCGACACGTCCTCGCGGCGGAACTTGCCTTGCTTGGCACCGGTGCCGTTGAGTTTGACGTAGCCAGCGTCGGTCAGCTCCCGCTCAAGATCCCCTTCTTAGTCACCGTCTGGGTCCTCTCAACATTAAATATTAGCACAGCTAATATTTATAATTCCTGCATACGTGGGGAGCGCAAGCAGGCCGTGAAGCGCCTGGGCTGGCGACGGGATCGTCCCCGCATACGCGAGGAGCACGGGCGAGAGGGACGCGAGGTAGCTGCATGGGCGAGATCATCCCAGCATACGCGGGGAGCACTGCAGGGACTAACAAAAGATTTAGTCGATATGGGGATCATCCCCGCATACGTGGGGAGCACGCCTCGTATGCCTTGACCTCGCCGAACGTCTTGGGATCATCCCCGCATACGCGGGGAGCACTCGCCCATGCTCACGTCGATCGTTCTATCGCCGGGATCATCCCCGCATACGCGGGGAGCACGCGACGAAGTTGATGACGTTGATGTGCTGCATGGGATCATCCCCGCATACGCGGGGAGCACCAAGTTCGCGCCGGCTCAGCATTTCGTCTCTGATGTCGAGGCGATTGAGGCCTTCGGCCGTCTCGCGGATGATTTGAGGTTGGTAGATGATGGTGTGCTCGCCCATATTGAGCTCCTTCCCGGGTGAGACGCAATAACCAAAAGCGCAGCAGCAGCTGGCGTGCAAGGACAGCAGCCAAGAACGGCAGCCGCATACGCCAGAACTCTCGCTATGAGGTTGTACTTAAATGAATCCGGCAGCAGGCACAAACGCCGCCGGCAACTCCTAAAGGCGCCAAGCGCCCTTTGTACCAGGAGGCGGGTCTCTCGACCCCGGGTGTTTCACACTCTAGCATCCGGCCCGGACACGAACAAGCCCACAAAAAAAGAAACGCTTCCAGGAGGCAAACTCCTTGAGGCGTTTTTGAGGCACATGACCTCGTAGTTTTATGTGGCGAATCGACCTTAGCCTTAGCAGTAATCCTTATGGGTGCAGATACTGCCCGTGCGCGCGGGTCTTGGGGCCGCGCTGGATTGCGCCCTTAGGGCAGCTATGCAGGCAGCGCAGACAGGCCGCGCACTCGAGCTTGTTCCATGTGGGCACACCGTCGTGCATCTTGATCGCATCGACCGGGCAGCGCTTTGCACACAAGCCACAGCCCGCGCAAGCATTCGCATCGACGCTAAATTTGCTCGTATCCTGGCATGCGGGCAAGCCAAAGCGGTAGTACAGCTTGGCGGCAAACATCGGGACGGCACGGCGCACGTGGTTTCCCATCGCGCGATTGGCAATCATCTGCGCGCATTCAGCAATCTGCTCGTCTGCCCGGGCGTTAATCGCCGCCACCTTCTCCGTATCGGAAAGATCAAACATCGGAGTCCAGGTATCCGGCATCTGGACGCTGTATTGCGCCGCCGTCTCAACGCCTCGCTCATGCAACAGATTGGCGGCAAAGCGCGTAGTCTGCCCGGCGGTAGTGCCAAACGTCGTGGCGGTAAAGACATAGGCATTGGCAGGGACCTCGAACGTTGCACGTTTGAGAAAATCGACAGCCGGCGTGGGCAGGCCCCAGCAGTACGTGGGAGCGATAAAGCCCAAACATCCGCCCTCTTCAACAGCGATATGCGGATTGGTCTCGCCTTTGAACGCCTCAATTGAGACGGCGACATCGCCCAGATGCTCGGCGATGCGCCCAGCAACATGGCGGCTGTTGCCCTCGGCGCTAAAGTACAAAATCATGCAGACCCCAATCTTCCCTTTTGCTCATTCGCCATTATCACCCAAGAAAACGCAGAGCGCACAAAGGCTCGCCCCGCCCTGCCGCGCACGCAAGACCATCGAAGTTGACGATTTTTTGCCAAGCGTGACAGTTTGGTAAAACGTCTTGCGCAGTACGCGCGGCATGATGCAATTCGCCTATACTGCTTCGAATAGAAACAGCCCGATGCGACATTGCGTCGATAGACTAAGGAGACTTCTTATGGCTTGTTTTGTTGTTGGAGGCGGCGAGGCCGTTGCCGTTACTGCCGTTCGTTCCATCGTCAAGAAAAAGGAGATGGAGCGCGGTATCGTCGATAAGGACGGCAATCAGCTCACCGACGCTGCCGAGACCGGCATCTGCTGGACCCGCAAGCTCGGCTGGCTGTGCAACATGCTGTGGGGTGGCGTTATCCTGCTGTGCATCGAGCATATCTGGCATGGCGAGGTCGTGCCCTTCCCGCCGTTCCTGACCGCCATGTACAACGCGGCCGATACCTCCGCCATGCTCCACGAGATGGCAACCGTCGGCGTGGGCATGTGCGTCATGGTCACCGTATGCTGGGCCATCGTCACCGTCGTGGCCGACGCCATGGTCAAGCGCTCCACACACGCGGTTGCAACCGAGGCCTAATATGACGCTCATCATCACGCTTCTTGCCGCCGCCATCGCCACCATCGCGTGGTATGTTGCCGGCCCCAACAGCCAGATGAAAATCGGCGTCCTTGCCCTCATGTACTGGGGTGCGGGCCTTATGTGGACGGTAGACGGCATTGCCAGTCTTCTTGAGGGCGAAGCCTTTATCGAGATCGCCGACCACGCCGCGATGCTCGATAACGCCCTGTTGGGCCTCGTTATCGTGACGACCGGCCTTATCGCCTGGGCGCTTTACCTACTCCTCAAAGATCCCAAGGGTATGGTCCGCAAGTCGTTGGCCGCATAGCACCGCGCCAACGCACCACAACGCGAACGCGCAACACTCCCGGTAGAAGCATCTACCGGGAGTGTTTTCTTTGCCTTTCGAAGCCGAACAGCACTCCGTCGCGCCCATTCCCTCGCATCGCACGGTGCCAAGAACAACACGCAGGTCGCCACCGTAGCACCCAACGAGTACAGCAACGGACCTTGAACCGAAAGCGCGGCCTCGTACACAATGTCCATCAGCATGCTCACAATGCCAAAGCCCAGGATAAATCCCATGGGGCTTGCCGCGCCCACCTTTGTCTTCCCCACCATGCGATGACCCTCTAATCATACGCATATATATCTGAGAAGAAAGACAACTTTGTCTTCCCCACCATGCGATGACCCTCTAATCCTCAACCGGCAACGTCACTCAATAAAAAAGGGGGAACAAAGCCCTCGAGGACTTTGTTCCCCTTTTGCACTAGAGCAACCCTGCGAGTAAAAACACGGTGTGTACGACAAAGGCGATAATCCAGGCAACCGTTACCTGTAAGGCAAAAACCGCCGCAGCATAACGCCCGCCCAGCTCGGAACGCACGGTGCTAATGGCCGCCACGCAGGGCGGATAGAGCAGGACAAACACCAGGAACACGTATGCAATGGGTGCCGTGAACATGCCCGAAAGCGCCGCCGCAGACGTGGAGCCCAGCAGCACCGTAAGCGTCGAGATGACGCTCTCTTTAGCGACAAGGCCACACACGAGCGCCGTCGAGGTGCGCCAGTCACCAAAGCCAAGCGGCGCGAATACGGGCGCTATAAGCCCGCCCAGGCCCGCGAGCATACTTTGAGACTGATCGGTCACCATATTGAAGCGGATGTCGAACGTCTGCAGGAACCAGATCACGACCGAAGCCGCAAAGATGATGGTAAACGCCTTGGTGATAAAACCCTTGGCCTTGTCCCATGCAAGCAACAGCGTGGTTTTTGCGCTGGGCATGCGGTAGTTGGGAAGCTCCATGATAAAGGGCACGGGTTCGCCCTTAAATGCTGTGTGGTTGAGAATCGTGGCGACAATCATACCCACCAGGATGCCCAGAATATAGAGCGAGACCATAGCGGGCACGGTTGCCTGCGGGAAAAACGCAGCACAGAGCAGGCCGTAGACGGGAAGCTTTGCCGAACAGCTCATGAACGGCGTGAGCATGACCGTCATTTTGCGGTCGTGATCGGAAGGCAAGGTGCGCGTGGACATGATGGCAGGCACGCTACAGCCAAAGCCCACAAGCATGGGCACAAAGCTGCGACCCGAAAGGCCAAAGTGGCGCAAAATCTTATCCATCACAAACGCGACGCGTGCCATATAGCCCGAGTCCTCGAGAATCGAGAGCAGCAAGAACAGCACGACGATGATGGGCAGGAACGAAAGCACGCTGCCCACGCCGGTGAGCACGCCGTTAACCACAAGCGAGCGGACCACGGGATTGGTGCCAAACGCCGTAAGGCCCGCGTCGGCCGCCCCAATCACCACCGAGACCAACTGCTCGAGTAGGCCTTGAAGCGCCGCACCGATAACGCCAAAGGTGAGCCAAAAGACAAGACCCATGATGAGGATGAACATTGGGATGGCGGTGAAGCGTCCCGTAAGCACACGGTCGATGGCAACGGAGCGCTTGTGCTCGCGGCTCTCATGCGGTTTGACCACGCAGGTGGCGCACACATCCTCGATAAAGGTAAAGCGCATATCGGCAAGAGCGCACAGGCGATCGCTGCCCGATTCCTCCTCCATTTGGCTAATGATGTGCTCGATGGCATCGAGCTCATTTTGGTCGAGATTCAGGGCTTTGATGACCAGTGCGTCGCCCTCGACGAGCTTGGTGGCCGCAAAACGCAAGGGAATCGCTGCAGCCTTGGCGTGGTCCTCAATCAGGTTTGCAATACCGTGGATGCAACGATGGAGTGCGCCGCCATCGGGGCTGTCGGCCGCGCTCGAGCAAAAGTCGATGCGCCCCGGCCGCTCGCCGTAGCGGGCAATGTGCATGGCATGCTCCACAAGCTCGCCGATGCCTTCGTTCTTTGCCGCCGAGATAGGAACCACAGGCACGCCAAGCTCGCGTTCGAGCAGGTTAACGTCGATGGTGCCGCCGTTGGCCGTGACCTCGTCCATCATGTTAAGAGCGATAACCATGGGTCGATCGAGCTCCATAAGCTGGAGCGTGAGGTAGAGGTTGCGCTCGATATTGGTAGCGTCGATGATGTCGATCACCGCATCGGGCCGCGAATCGAGAATAAACTGACGGCTTACGACCTCCTCTCCCGTATACGGAGAGAGCGAGTAGATGCCGGGCAGGTCGGTGACCGTCGCCTCGGGATGGTTGCGGATCTGGCCATCTTTACGGTCGACCGTCACACCCGGGAAATTGCCCACATGCTGGTTGGAGCCCGTAAGGCAGTTGAACAGCGTTGTCTTGCCGCAGTTCTGGTTGCCGGCAAGGGCAAAAGTGATAGGTGAGCCTTCGGGCACCGCCTTCTTTGTGCGGCGCGGATGGTATCCCTCGCCCAAGGCGGGGTGCGCAACGCTGCCCGTCTGCGGGGCATGGCGCGCAACGGTATCGGTATCGTGAACGTCCACAAGCTCGATACGTGCCGCGGTATCGCGACGAAGCGTGAGCTCATAGCCACGCAGGCGAATCTCCATGGGGTCGCCCATGGGGGCGTACTTCATCATGGTCACTTCGGTACCGGGCGTTAGGCCCATGTCGAGAATATGCTGATGCAGTGCCACGTCGTCCGACGCCACAGACGCGATAATCGCGTCCTTACCGATTTCCAGCTCGTCGAGCTTCACGTAAGGTCCCCTCAGATAGAGCAAAAGCGGGCAAACCCCTCCAGGGAGTCTGACCCGCTCGGTTAGCTTTCAAGCGAAAACTCTAGCGCGTTATCTGCGCGGTTGCAAACACTCAGGTATGCAAATGGGGTAAATCAAGCAATGGTTTATCCAGCGTTTACTAGTGGCAGCAGTGATGTCCCCCGCCATGCTCATGGCCATGGCCACCGCATCCGCAGCCCTCATGGCCGTGGCCGTGCTCGTGGCCGTGGCCACCGCAGCCGCACGTGGCGCCCTTGGCCTGCGCGACCTCACCCGCAAGGAAGGCATTCACGATGTCGTCGCAGTCGCCCGCCGCACCGGGATAGATATCGATGCCGGTCTGAGCGAGGGCATTAACAGCCCCGCCGCCGATGCCACCGCAGATAAGCACGTCGACGCCGCCTGCTGCAAGCACGCCAGCAAGAGCACCGTGGCCGGCACCATTCGAGCCTACTACCTGCGATGATACAACCTTACCACCCTCAACGTCATAGAGCTTAAACTGCTCCGTGCGACCAAAGTGCTGGAAAATCTTACCGTCTTCGTAGGTTACCGCAATCCTCATACTGTTCTCCTTCTTGTGCGACCAAGCGTTTGCGTCAGGTTGCGGAGCGGGATCGTACGCAACGTTTCCACCCGTGATGACAAGACGACGACCGTTGACCAGAGCATCTGCGACCTTGGTATGAGCGCGGCTGCAAATCATGGCGATCGTGGTGCGCGCAACGCCCATGCGCTCAGCGGCTTCTGCCTGGCTCAGTTGCTCCAGGTCGATTAGACGCAGCGCTTCCAACTCGTCGATGGCAAGAACAACGTCTACGCCGGCAGCCGTCCCGTCGGGAGTAAACCCTAGGTATTCGGGCCGCATGCCCACGTGCCTTGTTTTTTCGCGCCGTCCTGCCATAGCCTTCTCCATTCCTGACATATGTCATAAATAAGCATACGCCGAACGCCATCGATTGCAAGCCATTTCTGACATATGGCATAAATTGGCCTGAACTAAGCAGTGCATACTGTTGCTTTTTTGTATGGGATACGCCCTTGCCTTCTTTGGGTATCTCTCTATCAGCATCAAGCAACGTCACTACCGATTGGAGTCCCATGCCAGCAAACCACGAGCTTGAGCTTTACGTCATGACCGGGTGCCCCTATTGCATCAAGGTCAAGAACTTCCTTGCAAGCAACGGCATCTCTATCCCCCAGCGTAATATCACAACCGACCGCGCCGCCGAGCAGCACCTGATTGCCGTGGGCGGAAAGCGCCAGGTACCGTGCCTCTTCATCGATGGCAAACCACTCTACGAATCGAGCGACATCATCGCATGGCTGCAGGAGAATCTGCTCTAGTACGCACGCTCTGTCCGTCCAGGGCCCCAGCCCATACGACCCAAACATATACACCAGCATCCAAAGTCGACATTTTTCGACATCTTTGGATGCTGGCGTACAGCTTTTGGGTAGTCATGGACGCTCTTAGCCGGCTAATTGTTTGAGGCGACCTTTGGATTATGGCTGTTTGACGCCTCTGGAAAGGTTTCCGAGAGGGCTGTGGTCAAAAAAGGGCAAATATGAGTACTGCTACCTGTTTAGTAGCAGCGATTTTGATCACTTCAGGAACTATTCAACGTTCCATACGTCCGTAGACGACGCTATTTCTCCTCATATGTTTAATAAAAGTAGCTCCTAATGGGAACAAATCTCATCAGGAGCTACTATTTATAGCAAAATAAATGTAACTATAATGGCAACAGTACTCATATTTGCCCTTTTTTGACCACGACCCTCCAGAATAGCCGCTGAGGACGACACTAAATGACATAATCCGGCACTTGGACGTTCTTATATGACTAGCCATTGAAGGACACCTAACGACTACTCCCATTCGCGACACACTGTGTCGCGAATTAAGCTGGTCCCATTATCGAAGACCAGTGAGAGCTCCTGCTCAGAATCTCGATAGCTTAATAAAGCGCTCCCCTCCGGAAGTTCAATGAGCATCCAAATTCCAGGCTGAAAAGCAAAGGAGTATCGAAGCCGTCAATGCTCATTTCCTATCGAACACGCGGGTCAAAACAAGCTAATTAGCCTGATAAACTGTTTGTATTTTTGTCTACAAAACTGTATACAAAAAGAGCATCCGTTGACCTCTGCTCGACATTATGCCGATCGATAGGAGGCGCTATGGACGCTAAGCAGCTCGAAAAGATGATGGGGTTTGCTCCCGGAGAGTTGGAGAAAGCCGCGGAGGCATACGAAAAAGATGAGTGGCCGAAGGGTCGCACCATCAAGCTGGGAAGACCGCCGATCTCTGATGAGCCAAGCGTTGTTTTATCGGCACGTGTGGGTGAGTCTGTTCTTGATGCGTTTGACGCAAAAGCAAAGCGCCATGGGCAAACACGCACGGAGCGACTCAGGGAGCTCATCACGCTCGATGCAATGATTGCCTAGTTACCCACCGCACCCAAACATGTACACCAGCATCCAAAGTCGACATTTTTCGACATCTTTGGATGCTGGTGTACAGCTTTTTGCTACATAGTCGTTGGGGACGTCCTTAAATGACCAGTCGTTAAAGAACGCCCCCGATGACTAGTTAGCCGTGGAAGCGAGCTGTGGGTGCAAGCGGCTGTTCACGAAAGACGCGCTCGACGGCAGCGCGGTATTCGTCGACCTTTTTGGTCTTGCGTACGAGCTTGTGGACGGTAGCGGGATCAGCGAAAGCGCACTTGGCGTAGAACCACCACTCCTTCATGCGGAAGACCGCATTGCCGCCAATCTCTTCTGCATAGGCCGCAAACAGCGTGTCGTGGAAGCGCTGCAGCTCAGCAGCCGTTGCAGCAGGGCCACCCTTGACCATGCGAGCGAGCGCGGGATTCGCAAGCAAGCCACGCCCCAGCATTACATGGCGCGTGCCGGGATAGGCCTCCACCAGCGCGTCCATATCCTCAAGATCGAAAATGTCGCCGTTATAGGCCACGGGGAACGGCGCGCGTTCCAGCGTCTCGCCGTAAAACTCCTTGCGCGGCGATCCCGTATAGCGATCCTTTTGCACGCGCGGGTGCACGATCAGCTCTGCTAACGGCATGCGGCAATACAGATCGAGCACACGCTCGTATTCGTCGTCGCTCTCAAGCCCCAGCCTGGTCTTGACCGATACCGGTAACGGTGACCGCTCGCACACATCGCTCAAGAACACCTCGAGCTCGTCGAGGTTGCGCAGAAAGCCCGAGCCCTTGCCCTTGGCGACAACCGTACCCGAGGGGCAGCCAAGGTTGAGATTGACCTCGCGGTAGCCCATGTCGGCGAGCACCTGTGCCGCCCACACA
>OLPC01002867.1_pt1 | contig 12254 bp, 9 predicted proteins | sample 1672341 | NCBI WGS metagenome assembly OLPC01 (sample SAMEA3136673, study PRJEB25190) | human gut metagenome | reverse complement strand
AAGAAAAATAAGACCGGAATCTTATTAGTTTCAAGTGAACACTCCCTTGTTCACGCTGCTAGTTTACACTATAGAAAGTACCAATGTCAATTATTTAACGAATGCTTTTAATTTTGTACAATTTGTGGTGTCTTCTTGAAAATAATCATCAATATATTGTATTTTTACAGGTACAATATTTCTTTTGTCAGATATCAGATCTTATTTTTTGCTTCTATAATAATGCTGCCTGTAATAACAGTTCCCGCTGCACCCATAAGGAAACAGTATTTTTTTCATGGAGTTTATATAGTCTTTTTCTGTTTTGGACGCTTTAAGAATATCCAGTGCTCTTCGCAGATTTCGGATATCTTTTTCCATAAAATCCGTATAATTTCCCCTGCCGACCAGTTTCAGGTGTGTGATTCCCGCTTCCTTAAGGCGATAAAGTGCACAAAAACCGCAGCCGCTTGCTCCGGGGAGATAGCCCGTATCGTCTTCTGCCGGAATTTCTGTGGAAGGTGTTTCCTGTCCCGGAATGTCATCCCGGTCTGATGTTGTTTTACCACACGTTATATAGTCATTCCTCTGTTGTCCGTTTTTTATGCATGTAAGCAGATAAGGTACACGGCAAAGATATCCCATCTCATCGCAGTGAAGGGAATTACAGAATGCACCGGTAAACTGGCAGAGTTCATTCAAAGCAAATGCCTCGAACTCAAGTCTGCTCTGTAATGGTCTTACGTCTCGCTTACCTTCTGTATCTCCGACATTCTGCCTCCGCACATGTGTAATCACAGATTTCATGTCCTCAATTGTATTCTTCCTGTGAAAAATCACCCGTTTGAGCTTCATCTGCTGAAAAATATCCACCATTCCGGTATTCACTTCCGCTGTCTCTCCGCTTAAATGAATCTCACAGTCGATATGCTGTTTTCGAAGATACAAGATCAGTGCCGGATCTGCGATAATGTAGCTGTCAAATCCAATTCTCATGCATTTCTTTATCATTTCTGCAATTTCCGGGTACTGCTCCGGTATATAATAAAGGGCGTTAAACGTCAGATGCACCGGTTTCCCATACTCTTTCACCATTGCGGCAAGGATTTCCAGCTCTCCCAAAGAACCAATCTGCACATTATAAGAAAGGACTTCCCTGCGATTGAGCGGCATGACCGTCCCATATTTCTTTGTCCATTCGTATGGCACATAACCGCAAAAAAATTCATCTGCTCCGGCATGGACAAATCGTTCATATTCATCTATCGATCCTAAACCTGCAGTAATCTTCATTTGCATTTCCTCTCCATTATCGTATTTGTCATTTCTGTCCTTACCGATTTTATCCATTTCGTCTGAATCAATGTTTTTCGCTTATATCAACCCCAGCACAAGCCGGTCGATTCCTGCTTCTTCCTTCTCTTTAAGTATTTCCGGGTGCATCAGAGTTTCCAGATCCAGCCCGAACAGCGAATTATATCTGCCGATCATATGCAGATGTTCCGGATATATCAGCATATATTTTTCGCAAAAATGCGGACAGTTTTCTACAAAGTTCTGTTTTCCCCGTTCTTCTTCTGTGCAGATTGCATGAAGCGGACAGTACTGGGAAGTATTCGTCTGATAAAAAGGAAAATGCAGACTGTTTTTTCCTTCCGAAAAACACTGGGGATAACCACAGCTCTCCCATTCAAAGCGCTGAAACCCGCACTTCTCCCGTAGAAAACCTCTGTAAAAATCTGCATTCAGACTGTTTTCACTGTAAAATTCCCGCGCTCCTTTTTTGTATTTCATCCGGGGATCTTTTTTTCTTTTGTTGAGCAAAGTTCCCATGCACAGTTTCAGATGCAGGGTCTTTTTCACCATAGAGAGTATCGCCCAGTCATTTACCACAATTTCTACATCTTTTTGTTTTTCTTCGCACCAGTTATCCACCATACGAAGCATTTTTTCGGTGTTTTTCAACAGGTTTTCGCGTACATATGTGTATACAATCGTGATTGCCAGGCCCTCCCTGTATGCTTTATCAAGCAGAAATTTCAGTGTCTTTTCCTCTGGAAACAGCAGATGGCAGAACTGATTTCCGATGTAAAGCCTGTCCGGAACACACTCCTGTATCTCCCCGGAAAATGCAAAAAACGTCTGCTCCCAGTAATGTTTCATAAAATCCTGAATATTTTCTTCAAGGTACATCCTGTACAGTTCCGGGCGATCAAGCTCCAGCGCAAATTCCTGCGCTTCACACAAAACCTCTGCAAGTTTTGTTTCCGGGACATCCTGAAACCATATATTTTTCTGTTCTGTCAGATTTTTCGCGAAAATTTCATCTTTTTCTGCAGGATATCCGGTCAGTGCTTCAGCAAGCGCAGCATCGTCTTCTTCTGTTTTCAGATGAATATATCGAGTATAACGTCTGAGCAGTCCCTGTACTTCTTTTCGAAAGTCCTCCTGCTCTGTAAATACGGAATAAGTAAAATAAAACTTTTCTTCTTCTGGCTTTTCTACCTGATATTCACGCAAAAGGATCTCCCGGTAATCAGATATTTCATCGTCATAAAAACAGATTCGGAAACACTTTATTTTTCCAGTCAGCGTTTCCGAGTCCTTTGCTGTCCGAAATCGGAAGCCGTTTTCCGCGAGTTCTATGATGCGGATCTCATTCTGGTCTGCAAAGCCTGCAAGCAGACCAAATGGAATCATAGATACTCCATTTATCATTTTCATTTCCCGGCTCCTCCTTTCAGACATACTCAAGCTTCTTCTTTTTCATGTTGTACTGTCTCATGATTCCCGCGAATATAAGCAAGCTGCACAGACTGATCCATACTCCTTCACAAAGGAACGGGGTATGATAGGTCATCTGAACCGTATGTTTCCCCGGTGTCAGATATATGCCTGAATACAACGTATTTATCTGATACAGGTTGGTTTCTTCGCCATCCACATATGCCGTCCATCCCTCACAGTACGGTATCGTGATACACAGCATCTGGCTTTCTTCATTTGTTATCATTCCGGTCATGGAATTTCCTTCAAAGGTCACGTCAGAAAGACCATTCTGTTTACATGCAGCGGTCATTTCTGAAAAATCTTTTACCGGCTGACAAACAATTCTGAAATCCGAAAAAGTATAAGTTCCGGCTTTCTGAAAAGAGATTGTCATCTCCTTTCCGCCGCCTCTGTGGTATCCCATATTTGCAAGGAAATCCTTCACCCCACAGTAAAAATTATTTTTATCCGTCATATAGTGAATCGTCTTTTTATTGTTCTCATATTCTATGTTCAGATTGACCGCAGCCGCTTCTTCCAGTTCCTGCTTCTCTGATTGATAATCCATATCTTCCACAATCAGATATATTTCACTTTCATCCAGGCCATCAAACTTTAATGTAATACTGCCACCATTCCTGCTGACTTTAAAACCATCTTCAAGAACTTTCACATCTTTTGATGATTCTACCTCATACGGAATCTCCTGATCTGTGTATTTCACAGATTCTGATGCCTCGTTCAGTCCCGTCAATTCCTCGTCTTTATCAACCACACATACCTGCAGTGCAGCCTGCTGTTTTTCTGTGACTGAAAGTTTATCATAATCCTCTTTGTCCATATAACTGTCGTACACATAAGAAAAAGGAAGTGAGCTGCCAGACCGATACATTGCATAAGTATCATCTTCTTTTATCTTTTCTTCATATCCATAAGGAAGTTGCTCTTCCTTTCCCTTATAAACTGTAGTATATTCGCATCCGGCCAGCGCATTCAGCACAAACCGGCCGTCAAGATCTGTAAAGCTCTGCTCAAATGCCGTATTCAGATACATCTCACGCATATATTCTGCTACAGCAGTATTCGTCGTACTGAAATAGAAATTTGTACTGTTTACGTTCTGTATACATCCACCATTACGAATATTTTTTTTGAAATTAATGCCTGCTGTATCCATCCGGACGTCAACTGCATTATCTCCACTCTCCTGCAAAAGACGGTTTGCATTTCCGGTTACCGTTTCCAGTACTTTACCAGCCTCTGTACACTTCTGCGCCATATCTGCTCCAAACGAGGCATATCTGGCACAGGCATTCAGCAAAATTCCCGCTACAGTACAGCCTATAAGCACAAACATATACATTCCGTTCCAGGCTTTACGCAAGGAGACTCGCAGCTGCAATATCATCAGTATCGCTAAAAGGCAGCACCACACAAGCGCAACTGCCGCAAAATTGCCCTTCTCACGGGATGCCGGCGGAAAGAGTGCAATGAGCGTATATATAAGAAGCACAAAACAAAGCTTTATTTTTTCTTTGCGTGTCAATGTCTTAAGCTCCGGAAGCATTTTAACAGAAATCAGCGCCACCAGAAACGCCAAAACGAAGCTCCAGCGGTTTGATACATAAGTAAATCCGTTCAACACATGTCCTACATACGGAATTGCCAGAAAAGCCACAAGAAGCCCCGTTCCGATCTTCAGATGCAGGTTTCCTTTTTTCATAAAAAGCAGAAACATGCTCAAAAGTGCCATTGACGAAAATCCCATAAGTGTATAATATCCGCAGTTATTAAACACAAAAGAAGCCAGAAACTGCTGATAATACTCCGCTGGATAGAGCAGCGGAACATAATGTGCAACGCTCATTCTGGATGAAGTCAGTATTGAAAGTGCATTCGGCAGAAACAAAAATCCCGCCAGCCCGATTCCCAGTACGTACAATGCAATAAATCTGATCAGCCATCCCACAAGTTCCTTCAGCTGGATTTTATGAAAAATCATTACATATCGGAAAACCGCATAAATAAACATAAAAATTGACAGCATATAAAAGAAATAAAAATTGCTGACCGCCGACAGAAACACAGACAATACAAAAACTGCCGGTGATTTTCTCTCAAAAATCTTCTCAATGCCAAGAAGCAAAAGAGGAAGATAAATCATCGGATTCAGGAAAAACGGATGCATGATTCCTGTATATAAAGCAAAGTTTCCAAAGCAGTATATGTAGCTTCCCAGCAGGATATAAAATGGTCTGAAATTCCAGTGTCTGCAATACACAGAGAAGACCAGCCCTGCAAGATAAATCCTTAAAGCGATCAAAAATGTATACAAATATTCCGTTTTTTCAGGGGTTACAAATACCGCAAGCAAATTCAGCGGATCCCCCAGCACATAATAATTCATGGTAGTGATCACATCTGCCCCAAGCCCTAGCGTCATATCCCACTGTGGAATAATCAACTTATGGTTTATAAACAGATTATGCAGAATATCCCGAAGATAATTTCCCAAATATACAAGTGACATATAATGCTGAGCAATCCCATCTTCTCCATTTGATTCATAGACGAAGGATCTTCCATTTTTGATGAATATGAAGAATACCAGAAAGCTGAGTACTGCAAAAATCACTGTATACAGACTATAATAACGCAAACGTTCTTTTCTTTTCATTTCATTTTACTTTCCTGTCTGATAATCCACAGAATACTCATCATTTTTCTTTATAACACAAATTTTTGCCATTTTTATTTGCCTCACTCTCATTTAATCGATTCTGTCATTACTGCAACTGTTCAGCACCCTCACTGTTACTACCTGCCGGATAATTACCATTTACCTCATTATAATCTTCACTCCCTCAACAATGCAACGGGATTCTGCATGTCTCTGTATGTTATCATCTTCATGGCAAAGCACCTCACGGAATACCATCTACAGAAAAAGGCCAGAACTTCTCGCTCTGGTCTTTTTCTTTCGTACATATTTTGTTTCCTGTGGAAATCCATCCAACAATATTGACTGAAACATGGAGATTCCCCTTATCAACCAGAACAGTTTTTGAATGTCAGACATGAGGCTGTTGCTCATTAAAGAAAAAGATATGTTCTGTAGAATTGTTACAACTTTATTTCTTTAATGGTAGCACGTTATGGTCTTTCCGTCCATAAAAACAGTTCGACATTATATGACAAAAACCGCGCTATGTTTCTGACTCAGGCTGATTATTTTACTTCGACAAGTTCAATCTTGAAGTTCAGTTCCAATAATCTTCTTGTCCTCAACTTCATATAACGGTCATACCATTTATCAAAAAAATCTTATTGCATTAATATAAGTAAGAAGACTACAATAGGTATAACAAAAAATAATGAAAGGTGCGCTGAGAGATGAACAAAGACAGATATTCAATTATATTTAACAGTAAAACAGGAAACACCAGAAAACTGGCTGATGCGATCCATGAGGCACTGCCGCAGGAAAACTGCGATCTTTTTGGTGCAGTTGAAGGAGACGTTCCTGCTTCAGAAACATTGTATATTGGATTCTGGACAGATAAGGGAAGTGCGGACAAAGCTACAGCAGAACTGCTGGCGAAGCTGAAAAACAGAAAAATCTTTCTGTTTGGGACAGCCGGATTCGGTGGCAGTGAAGAGTACTTCACAAATATCCTTGACAATGTCAAAAAGCTTATTAATGAGAGCAATACCGTGGTTGGGGAGTATATGTGTCAGGGCAGGATGCCGGGCTCTGTAAGAGCACGTTATGTAAAAATGAAAGAGCAGCCAGATCCTATGCCGCATCTGGACATGCTGATTGAGAACTTTGACAAAGCATTATCCCATCCGGATGCTGCCGATTTGTACAGACTCCAAAAAATGGTAACTGCATAGAGGTTGCTTTTATTTGCCTGACAAGATATACTAATCTGAGCAATATAGTATGAATTGGAGGATTTTTACAATGAAAATTGCAGTTACTTATGATAACGGAAATGTTTTTCAGCATTTTGGAAAAACAGAAAACTTCAAAGTTTATGAAGTAGAAGACGACAAGGTTGTTTCAAGCGAAGTGATCGGTTCCAACGGAACAGGACACGGCGCATTGGCAGGACTTCTGGCTGAACAGGGTATCAATGTTCTGATCTGTGGTGGTATCGGCGAAGGCGCTCAGACAGCTCTCACAGAGGCAGGAATTGAGATGGTTGCCGGTGCACAGGGAAACACTGATGATGTTGTTGAAGCATATCTGAAAGGTGAACTGGTTTCTACAGGAGCAAACTGTGACCACCATCACCACGAAGAAGGTCATTCCTGCGGAAGCCATGAAGAGGGACATTCCTGCGGAGGAAGCTGCGACGGATGCGGTGGCCACAAGAGTGATATCACAGGACCAAACGTAGGAAAAACCTGCCGTACACATTACAAAGGAACCTTCAACGACGGAACCCAGTTTGATTCTTCCTATGACCGCGGAGAACCGCTGGAATTTATCTGCGGTGCAGGACAGATGATCAAAGGCTTTGATGCTGCCGTTGCAAACATGGAAATCGGCGAGATCAAAGAAGTTCATCTGATGCCGGAAGAAGCTTACGGACAGACAAATCCGGATGCTATCTTTACACTTGAGATTGCACAGCTTCCTGGTTCAGAGAATCTGGAGGTCGGACAGCAGGTATATCTGTCCAACCAGTACGGACAGCCATTCCCGGTTAAAGTAGCCGCAAAAGAAGAAACAACGATCACTTTTGATGCAAACCACGAAATGGCAGGCAAAGAACTGAACTTCACAATTGAACTTGTGGAAGTAAAATAAATATATAAAATAAAGCCTCCGCTTCAAAATCGTAAGATTTAAGCGGAGGCTTCTCTTATGTTATTTCAAACATTATTATACAATACTGCCATAAAATCCAAATTTTTTGTGATCACTGGCGCTGCATTTAGGAGGACCTTTCGTATTCCAACGCATACCCATCATATTTTTCCAGGTGTTCGATCCGGCAAGGAAAAATCCACTCTGGGCATCCACAATATACCACTTGCCATTAATGCGGATCTCATTCCACTGATGACTCGGATTAACAGCTTTGGAATTTGCATGTACATATTTGCACTTGACTCCGACTCCATCACAGAGCGCTTTCATGGCTCTGGCAAAACCTGAACACTGAGCTTCGTTGTAAACGAGGGCTCCCCATGCATTATTGGCATTATTGTACTGCAAGCCACGTCTCGCATAACTGCAGTTGCTTCTCAGATAAAGGAAAACTGCAAGAGCCTTATCATACTCGCTCATTCCCTTTCGGATATAATTGGTCTTGAAGCTCTGAACAACTCTTCGAACCTGCATAAGCTGGCTGGAATTCAGCGAAGGGCCATAGACACTGTTGGCCCTGTAATCTCCACGCACAGTAAGACGTTTCAGTGATACCTTACGAACAGAGCTAAAGCTGCTGTAAATCTTTTTCCCGGATACAACGCTGTATGAACGGATTTTATACTTGTAGGTTTTTCCTTCTTTTACTTTTTTATCTGTATAAGTGAGAGTAGATTTTTTGTTAATTGTCTTTATTCGTTTCCATTTTTTTCCAGTGTATTTGTATATCTGGTAACCTTTGGCTTTTGGAGTGCAGCACCAACAAAGTTTAACATTTTTGTTGTTATAAGAATGGCATCTTGTCACTACCGGAGCGGATAATTTGACTGTTGCAGAAACAACATCTTCATCTACACTGCAAGAATGAGAAAAGCAGGTTATTTTGTCATTATCCCCTGATGTATACCAGTACTTTCCTCCATAAGAATCCGAATACCAGTAATTGGTTGAGATAAGCATCTGATCTAAAAGTACAAAGGTACTTCCCTGCGACGGGTCTCCGTCCGCACGATAAATCTGTACATAATCATACTGGCTTCCCTGAACATAGGATTCAATGTTGATTTCACTGCCGTTGGCATGGCAGCGGTTCAATTGTATCTTTTGTTCGAAGTCGGCCTTTACCGGTGATACTCCAACATCCTATGATCAGAAATGCTATTGCCAAAAATAGAAATATGCTCAGGATGGATGATACGGTAATAGGTTTCTTTTTCATACACGCTCTTCTCCTTTGCGTTAAATCTGATTATGCCTTTATTATACTCCTGGTTATCCTATATTGCATCTATAAAATCTCCCATATTTCTTCACCCGGTGCCGGAATATGCACTTCCAGATTGAACAGGGACTTAATATCGATTTTCTTAATTCTTACTTGTTTTCTGGTTTAATGATTCGGATCAGTTGCTTATCAAGGATGATCGTACGATTCCACGGATTCAGAATCACACCCTCGATTTCCGGAACAGTCATTGCTGCATCAAACAATTTCCCTATATCCGTCAAAAAAGTGGATTTTACCGATTCCGGGCCTTTCATCTCCTCATCAAAACTGGTAAACGCATACCACCAACACTTTCCATCTTCAGTCTGGACACTTTTTACTGCCATCTGAGTATTTCCGGGATTCATCTCCACAGCAACGATCACCTGTCCGTTTTCGTTCATTCTCCGGCGGATAACCGTAAGTACATGCGCCAGCATTTCCTGCGAAGTTTCTTTTTGTAATCCCAAAATTGCTTCTTCTATTTTTTCATTTCCTTTTAATGTCTCATCCTGTGATATTGCCATCTGAGTTCTCCTCTGAAAATATTTATTATTTATATTTTATGATACCATCACAAGAGTAAACGGGCAATATCGTTATGCACACTCTCTTGTCCTGACTTATACTTTTGTAATGACGAATCCCACAATTGCTATTATGAACAACAACGGATTTTCTTGCCAGCTCCGCTAAAACATGCCATAATTATCTTGTTTTTTACCCCTACATTATAAAAAGGATCTGATCAAAATGAAAACATACGAAGAATTACTTTCAGATATTGAAGAAGATATGGAGCTCATGGGTGCTTCACACATTGTTTATTCTGCGGAAGAAAACGGTGTCATCACAGATTATGATTACCTTCCGTCAGATCTCTGTATGACTTCCACCACTTTAAAGGATCTTCAGGAAAAACTTCATGAGCAGATGCTCTATGACAAAGCTTCCGCATACACTGCCGGAGCAGACAAAAATGCGCCAAAACTGGCTGTTATTTTTCCCGGCATCGGATATACTGCTGACAAACCACTTCTTTATTACACAACCCGTCTTGCAAAAAAACACGGCTATCAGATTCAGACCGTGTCTTATGGCACGCTCCCTGAAAACATCAGAGGCGATTCTGCCAAAATGAAACAGGCATTTGAACTTGCCTCGGAACAGACAGAACAGCTTCTGCACGGCATTGACTGGAGTTCCTATGGCAGCATTCTTTTTATTTCCAAAAGCATTGGCACAGCCATATCTTCTGCCTATGCTTTCAGACACAATTTAAAGGCAAAAAGTATCCTGTTTACTCCACTGGCAGAAACTTTTTCATTTCCACTCCAGGGAAGTATTGCCTTTCACGGCACTGCTGATCCGTGGGCCGAAACAGATTCTGTCCAGGCACTCGCAGCACAAAAAGAAGTTCCTCTTTTCCTTACCAAAAATGCCAACCATTCTCTGGAAACCGGCGATGTGCAGACCGATCTTTCCATCCTGAAAACTACAATGGATCGTGTGGAACGCTTTATTATTAATCCGTAAAGCTGACTATACATGCCATTTTGTAATAAGATTATATGGTTTTTTGCAAACATTTGTTCTATTTTCTCTTGCATTTTCGAACAGATGTTTGTATAATACAAATATGACCACCTCAATTGTAAATGAAAACTACACCACACAGGAGAAACTACAGATTCTTGCAGACGCAGCAAAATATGATGTTGCATGTACTTCAAGCGGTTCCAGCCGCCGGGGAAAGAAAGGAGAGCTCGGCAATGCAGAAGCATGCGGCATCTGTCATAGTTTTGCTGCAGACGGAAGATGTATCTCCCTTCTCAAGATCCTGATGACAAATCATTGTGCCTATGATTGCAAATATTGTATCAACAGATCCGGCAATGATGTAAAGCGCGCCACTTTTACACCTCAGGAGATTTGTGAACTGACCGTTGAATTTTACAAAAGAAATTATATCGAAGGGCTGTTCCTGAGTTCCGGTGTCCTGCGCAATCCTACCTATACTATGGAAAAAATGTGCGAGACGCTGCTGCTTCTCCGCACGAAGTACCATTTTAATGGCTATATCCACGTAAAAACAATTCCCGGCGCATCAGATGAGCTGCTTGCCGCAGCCGGTTATCTGGCCGACCGTATCAGTGTAAATCTGGAACTTCCTACTGAGGATGCTCTGCGTTCACTGGCACCCAATAAAACCATGCAGAACATCTTAAATCCTATGGGGAAAGTACAGAGTACGATTGCCTCTCACCGGATGGCGATCGGAAAGTCCGCATACATGGAACGAAGCCGTGGAAATCAGTTTTTAAACCATAGTGTCTTTTCGGATAATTCCAAGAATAAATTCAAAGAAAAACTTAATGCGCAAAATACAGATGCACGACTCCATGGCAGTTTTCACTCAGAAAAGCATCTTCAAAAAACCTCTTCCTTTCCAGGTGAAAACAAACTCTGCAAACATGCTCTGACCTGGGAAAATGCCTGCCAGCTGGCTCCTCTCGACATGTCAGATCTGAGGCGCAGCTTCGCGCCGGCAGGGCAAAGCACCCAGATGATCATTGGTGCGACGCCGGAGACGGATCGCCACATTATGGACCTGACGGAAGGCCTATACAAAAAGTATGCGCTGAAACGTGTGTTTTACTCGGCCTACCTGCCGGTGGTGGAGGACCGCCGCCTGCCCGCACTGAACTTTCAGCCGCCGCTGCTGCGGGAACACCGCCTCTACCAGGCAGATTGGCTGCTGCGGTATTATAACTTCCACGCCTCGGAACTGCTGACCGAGGAGGAACCTAACTTTGACCCCTACCTGGATCCCAAGTGTACCTGGGCGGTGCGGCACCCGGCGTTTTTCCCGGTGGAGGTCAACACCGCCAGCAAGGAGGAACTGCTGCGGGTACCGGGCATCGGCCCCAAAAGCGTACTGCGCATTTTGGCGGCACGCCGTGTGCAGAAATTGGGTATGCCGGAGCTGAAGCGCATCGGCGTGGTGCTGAAACGCGCCCAATATTTTATCACCTGCAATGGCCGCGCCCCGGCCCACGCCAACCGGGCGGAGATTGCAAACGCGCTGCTGGACCCCAAGGCGTTCAGTGTGGGGGTGCAGCAGTTGAGTCTGGATGAATTTGTGCCCAAGGCCCTGCCGGACGCGGCACCTGCCGTCCACCAGCTGACGGCCCATGGTGTGGCGGCTCCGGCTGCGGCCCGCATGGTGCGAGAGGAGGCCTTAACATGCCTTACCCGGCGCATGTGAGCGACGCCGCCTACTGCTACGACGGCAGCTATGCGGGGTTTCTCTGCTGCATTTTTGAAAGCTACACCCGGCGCGAGATACCCTCGGCG
>OLPC01002850.1_pt1 | contig 12314 bp, 10 predicted proteins | sample 1672341 | NCBI WGS metagenome assembly OLPC01 (sample SAMEA3136673, study PRJEB25190) | human gut metagenome | reverse complement strand
CCGGGATTATTTGATTAATATTTAACTGGTCCCGATTTTAACGGGACACTAATGATTTACACTGAAGAAAGAACGTTGTTCTTTTATTTTCATGAATATCAATTTTATATTCTCTGACTTAATATTTTCTGTAAGTGTAGTCATTGCAGAATTTTCTCTATTATCAAAATATTCATAAATTGGTGTATCAATATACAAATATGAACTATTTCGGTTAAAAACCATTGATAAGAATAAGAAATCTTCACCTATTTTTATTCCTGGTGTAAACGTAATATTTCCAATTACGCTTTTTCTTATAATTTTATTCCATAAATGGAATTTGGGCTCTTTCATGAAAAAACGAACTACATTCCCATTGTTATTTAAAAACAACAAATTTTCAGCCAGAGACACCTTGGTCAAATTTCTGAAAAAAGCAAACTCATATATCTCCGCTTTATTAGAAGATATCGCATCACAAACAACTTTTAAACTATTGGCTGCCACAAAATCATCAGAATCAACAAACCAAATATAATCACCATCAGCTCTGCTTATTCCAATATTTCTTGCAGAGCTAACACCGCCATTAGTTTTATGTATGACTTTAATAATATTATACTGTTTAGCATATTCATCACATAAATGTCCACTTTTGTCAATACTTCCATCATCTATCAAAATAATTTCATAATTACAATAGCAATTCTGTTGAATAATACTATTGATACAACGAGGGAGATATTTGTCTACATTATAGACTGGTATTATTATACTTAATTTAATGTCTTTCATAATTATCTGTTACTTTTTATATTATGAGAAATTTTTTCTTTTAAGAAAGCTCTCTCTCCTTTTGTCAATCCCCATACATACATTATAAAAATATTCATTAAAGTGCATATTGTACAAATCAATAAAAATGAACTCCATCCATTATTATAATTGCTGTATAAATAAAATGGAATAATAGGAGGAATAAAGGTGACTATCAATATAGGATATACCACATTCTTTATATAATCATTCATATTCATTTTTATCATTGGTAATACAATTTTCAAACGTACATATTGTGTCAACATTTCAATAATAAGGTGTACTAAAAAAAAATATTCTGGCGTTACTTTCCATAATTTATATGATAAATATGATATTGGAACTATCGTTAGTAATAAAGTTCCTTCTATTAGTTGAAATTTTTTTATATTTCCTGTAGCATGTACAGAAACAATAACAGGATTTGTAACTGAATAAATTAATCCTATAACTAATATTAGCCTTAAAAAATTACACGTATGTTCTGGAATTTCCCCGAGCCATAGCTTTAATATAAAATCAGTTTCAAACAATAATGGTAATGTAATGATATAAAGTATAAAATATGAAAATTTAGAACTTCGATTTAATAATTTATGCATCTCTTCCAAATCATTTAGTGCATAACTCTTTGTTAGTTGTGGGTTAAGTGCCATTTGAAAATTTGCACAAAATTGCCTACAAGCAGTCTGTACTTGTACAGCTAAACCTCTTGCAGCATTGACCGCTAGTCCAAAAAATATATTCAATAATATATTTAAGCCTTGAGTATATCCCATAACTGCAAGATTACCAATCATTGTCCATCCTGCAAATGAAAATATTCTTGAGAATGTATTCCTTTCAAATCTTATATTAGCATGAACTTCTTCAAATTTCTTATTACAATAAATTCCATAAATAAATCTAATTGTTATTTGAATAACAAATAGCATTAATCCATATATTATCAATTTGTCAAATGGTAAAATAATCAAAAATACAACTGTAAGTAATTTGAGTACAGCCTCTACAATAGATATATATGCAAAAGCAGACATTTTTTCATGGCCTATTATTACAGCATTATAAGGTACGCTTATTATACTTATGATTGAAGTTAAAACAGAAAATTGATACACCCAAAAAGCCGCAATATATCTATTTTCAGGGATTTGTAATTGTGTCATCATAAACCAAAGTCCAATGGTTTCACCTACTAAAAACACTATTCCTGCGATTACGAAATGAATACACAATATATTGCCAAATGTTCTCTTCATAATATCCATATTTCCTAATCCAATATCATAGGTTATAAATCTTGAAGATGCTGCTGATAATGAATTATTTATAAAATTAAGCATTGCTATCACTCCACCTACAACATTATGAATACCGTAATCTACTACTCCAAGTGCATGCAATACAACTCGTGATGTATATAAACTTATGATCATCATGAATAACATTCTTACATAAAGCAAAAATGTATTCTTAGCTATCCGTTTATTATTATCTGATGTTTGATTTGACATTAAATATATGTTTTACGTTTTAATTGTTTTATATGTTTTGCGTTAAGCTTGCACAAAGCAACGAACTTAAAAATGTGTTTACGGTTGACAGAAATATATTCCAAAGTCCTCCACTCCCAACGCATTCAATATGACACGGCTCGTATACAACGACACCACCATCATAAAGAGCATACGGAAATAAAAAAGCAAAGTATTCTTCGCTATTCGCTTGTTAGGTGACATAATTTAATCATAAATTCCATTACTTCCTTGATTGTAAAACTTAGCGAAGTTAACTATTTGATAATTTTCTTGCGCTAATAACTCTTCTATCTTGTTTTTCTCCTCGATAGAACAGAAATCCTGATAGTCTGATGAAACATCTTCGTCCATACTGTTTCTGAATGATTCCAAACTAAACTGGAAATATTCTGAAAAAATTTTAGTAATGTAATTACAGATAAACTTAACGAACATATTAGACTTCTCTTCATTCTTTGCCAACAAATCACATAAAAACGAGTTTAAAGGAGATGACGGGAGTATGATTAAGCCAAAGTGCGAGTTGATGAAATGTATATTGTCGTCAATTCCATCTATTATTGTTGGATTACGTAATATTATTACACAATTGGAACAAGAGCCTGAAATATAAAGCCTATCTACAAAAATCTTTAAGTTTCTGTCTGCATTTAATTCCCATTTAAACTCCATTTTACGGTTACTCGAATCAATCAAAACGTTACTGATTTCGAACTTCTCCAAAAACAGTTTGTAGGTATAGTGAGAACTATCCGTTATAGATAAAACCTTTTGGATGTCCGTATTGAAATCCGCCCCTAAACCTTTTAATATACCAAAAGCTGTTGAAGGGCATTTGGAAATCTCTTGCGAAAGATGAATAGCAGAACTAAATGCATAGCTTTCTATTGTCCAGACTTCTTCTCCAAGCTCAGCCAAAGATTTTTTTGTATATTTATTATCTTCATCTACAAGGAAGCATTTCATATTCGATAATACCTCGTTAAAAATCTTGCCATTTGAGAATTGCTCCATTTCCCTTTTCTCAAAATCAACAAAGTTGTCAATATAGCGGTCTAAAAAAGAGAATGACCATGACAATGAATAAGTTTGCTCTAATTCTTTTATCTTGTCTTGGATTAAAGATAAATAATATTTATAGACATTTCCAAGCATAAAATTAAGTTTGTCGCTATCTTCAAGCTGATCTCTGGCAACATTAGTAGACGGTGATTCTTTTCCTGTACAATTCAATAATGTGAAATTCACTCTACTGTTAAAGCCTGGTGTATCTCTTGTTACCATGATTCCTTCGACACAAACTCCCATCGGAGCTTCATCATCATATAATATATTGGATTCTGGAGTAAACAGATTCCAATCCCCATAGAGAGGGCTCTTCTTTTGCAAACTGCAAATATACATTTTTCCCTTATCATCTATGGTCTTTTTTGTATCCGATATTGTTTGCCATCCACCTTAATGCCAACCCGTGACAGATAGGACTTCATGGCATCTTCCTCCGATTTATAGCCAATCTTATTAGAAATACCATTCTCGATAAATTCAACTTCGCATCGTGGTATAACTATCCATTTGCACAGATTAGACAGTACGTCCTCGAAATTAACATCGTCATGAACTTTAAGAATGAAAGTAGTACCATGCTTATGTTCAAGAATTTCATCGGTATTTGCATCAGTGCGTAATATATATTGGTCGCTAACATCTGTAATACATAATCTGTTTGCTTTCGCATCTTTATACCAAAGTGAAGTTATCTGTATATCATCACTTATCATAAAGCATGTCAACAACCCTATGCCAAAGCGGCTAATAGAATGAAAAGTGGTGTTTTCTTTTCTAAACTCATCAGATTGATAACGTGAGACACCTACCTTAACAAGGTAATTCAGAATAATGTCTTCATTCATACCTGTACCGTTATCTTGGACTTTTAGTATCCGAGTCTTCGAATCCCATGAAATTTTTACTTTCGGTACATAATCTGATGATCCCTCTTTTGTATATGAGTCCATCAAGCGACAAGCATCAATGGAATTTTGCGCCAACTCCCTAAGTACAACATTGGGGTTATTATATAGTGTATGGCCTATCAACAAGCGCAAGATGCTTTTCTTGTCCAACTCAAACTTGACAGGTGAAGCCAAGAAACCATCAGTCCTAATTGTTGTTCTATCGAAAGAATCCCAAGGAAAATTATAATTATTGTCATTTTCTTCCTGCGATTTTCTACAAGCTTCATGGGTTTCTTTTAGTTCTCGTTCAGCATAATCTAAATAGTCGTTAAGTCGAGAATAGGCTTTATCATCACTAAACGATGCTTGAATTTCAAAACAATGCCGAGGTAAAGTTTTATCAACCTTTCCATCCCTGTTTTTCTCGTCACGTGGAATGATGCAACTTACCGATTGCTGAAAATTCCATTCACATCTACTATAGGAATTTTGAGGAGATATAATCTTGTAGGCAATATCTGGTGTCCGCTCTGAGCAAATATGCAACAAATCCGTTGTTCTTAAAATCGATGCGATATAAAGAAGATTTACCCTTGATTCTCGCTGTTGGGAATACTGTAGCTTTACTTGATTTTCAAATTGTCTTACTACATCAGTCATTTTCTGTTGGTGGGACTGGCATAATGCTGCCAAAGACTTTAATTCTTTTTGTCCCAATTTTCCAATCATGTCTTTCAAAAAACCAACAGCTGTCTTGTATTTTTCAGGACACTCATCATTTGAGCAAAGGTAATTTATCCATTCGAAAATTCGTTCGCCATGATTGACACGCACAAAGTCTTGATACAAATCTTTCTCATCTGTATCGGAATTCTTCTGCTTATGAGTTTTTTTAAATAGTAAATAGGAAGAATCATTGTTCTTGTTATTCAACTCTTCTCTTGTTACTAACATCCCATAGTCATGGAAATAGAAACAGAGAACCAACATCAACCAATCTACTGAAGTCATGGCTTGTTTGGTTTGTTCTGGTATTATATCCTCAACAATATCCAACATGCCATCTATATGAGAAATATCATGTTGGGTATATTCCGTAAAAAGCCCCATATCGCGCATGTGCCCCAAGATTTCTGTCAATTTCGTTTTGATTGCATTCAAGTTTAGTTCTTGATACTGGGACAACTCTAAAGCTTTCAAAGCTCTACGCTCAGCCTCGGATTTTAATAGATTTGTACTCATAACCTATAGTCTATATTTTTTGTATCAAAATCATTTTCTGACGGCTGCTTTATATAAATATTAGCAAGTTGGTTTGGAAAGTTTAATAATAATTCTTTCAAGAAATCACCATGATATTGGGCATATACGCTAAATGGCAAGTTGATATTTTTCCTTCCTACGATTCCAAAGATACACATATCGGTAAATTCATAGGGGTGAAACCATGCTTGATTACATAATTCTGCCTTTCGGCTACTAAAATCTCCATCTGAATCATAGGTCCAATCTGAAATTTTACCATTGTCTATTTGGGCTTTCAGATTATCAATGAATGATTCTGAGGATTTCATTTTTATATAAATTGCCATAATTATCTTAATCTTTCCTCACTCAATTTTTTGAAATAAATAAAGTCTCTTTCCTTGCAAGTTTCGTATAACAATTAGTTCTGTAGATATGTTCATCTCTTATTTGCCGAAATCCTTGATTCTCTGTTCTTCTTTCAATGAGCAGACAAGCAGTTGTCCATTCTTCTCGGCTACAATATAGCCATCCAAGCCTTGAACTACTACCTTGCTTTCATCGGCTGTATGAACCACACAGTTCTTGCATTCATACAATCGGATGTCCTTGCCTACCTTGGCATAGCCAGCCTCATCCTGTGGAAGCATGGTACGGAGGCTGCCCCAGCTGCCTAAGTCGCTCCAGCCAAACTCGGCTGGCAAGGTATAGATTTCCTTCGACTTCTCCATTACGGCATAGTCGATGCTTATCTTCTCGCAGGTTGGGAAGAGTTTGCCGACCACCTCTTTCTCTTGTACGGTATAGAAAGAAGGTGCCATCTCATCCATGATGCTGGTGAAATTTGGCTGAAAGGTGCGTATTGCCTTGCTGATGGTATCGATGTTCCATACGAAGATGCCGGCATTCCAATAGTAGTTGCCAGCTGCTAGGTACTGCTCGGCAGTCTCCAAGTTTGGCTTTTCCTTGAATGCCTCTACCTTGTAGATTTCATCTACGGATGTTGGTTCTGAAGCAGCGATATAGCCATAGCCTGTTTCTGGGCGGCCTGGCTTAATACCGATGGTAACGATGGCGTTCTTATCGGATGTATAGCTTAATGCCTTGCTGAGAACGCGCTGATATTCCGTGGTGTTGATGACCAGGGCATCGGAGGGGGTCACTACGATGTTGGCAGCTGGATGCTTCTTCTGAATCTTCCAACAGGCATAAGCGATACATGGAGCGGTATTGCGAGCCTCCGGCTCTGATAATATGTTATCTACTGGCATGTCAGGGATTTGCTCCTTGACGATGCGAATGTATGCACGTTGCTGCGATAAAACCTGTTCTTTTGTCATAATTCACCAAAGCCCTTGATATTTGACATTTTAAACAATCATAAATTGCCCTGTTATCTAAATATATGATTATGCTCTAATAGCTCAAACACTACTATTTCTAGTAATTTGCCCAATTCCTCAATTTCCCAATCTTCATCAGTAGGTTTCAATTTAAACGTACTATCGGGAACTTCGCCATGAAACAGTTTACAACGAAGATAATATGTATAAGAAAGCGACAATAACAAAACTATATCTATGTCACATATAGTAGCAGTATTAGCAGCAAAATGATTTACTACATTTGTCAAAAGCCCCGCACTACTCAATGCAGTTTGTACTTTTGGTCCATATACTAAACTCTGAAACAACCTTATTGCACGACTATCAGAATATTCAGTTGCACGCCTACAAATATCTTCAGGTTTTGTATATCTTTTACTGCATTTATATAGTAATTTGTTCCAGCTAAACTTACGGATGTAACCATCTGAGGCAGTATTTGTCATTGCTGTAGATTTCACAAACAATCCTGCATTTCCTCGTATCAAAGCTTTCATTGCTTGAATTCCATCACGTTCTCGTGTTGTATTTCCTTGATGCAACAAAAGACGGTCAAATGCTTTCCAATATCTATCAAACTTAAAATATCTATCTTGTGAATTAACACCTTTAAGCCAGTAACTTAAAGCGGTCCTTACAGCAATACCTTTATCGGTTTCTTCAAGGATTTCATTAACATCCGCTTGTGACAAATGTAAATTTCGTACAATTCTTGGAGTAAGCGGCTGTTGAAACTCTAAAGTCTCAGTATAAACAAAATCTCCCAATCTTCGCTGACGCTTTCTCAGAATAGAAATATTCTTCAACTTAGGAAAATCTGACGCAAGCGCATAATAAACAAGTAAGCCTTTCAATATTTGTCCATTCAATGAGTTCTGACTATTATTCAATATGCTCCCATCAGAATAGCTGCAACTTCTCTCTGCCTCAATTGTAAAACCATTATTTCTAAAAGTAAAGGTATCTTGTCGTCCATTACTTCTATAATAGGATGAGTTGCGTATGCCTATTGCGCAATTTGGTCTTCTATTCGTAAATATGACTTCAACATAATACTTTGCCATGTCTAATCTCAATTTTAAGATGAAAGATTGGTTGATGATGCACCAATATGCATTTTATCTCAGACTCAGGTTAGCACTCAATTTAGGGCATAACCCTTTGTCTAGGCACTTTTGCAAGTACCTACATATTGAGTTGTAAAAAAATCAATGTGATGTAAGCATCCTACCCCTATATCAGCACTTCTTAGCCCCAGTGTTTACTGGGATTAAGAGATTTCCATCAAGTTGAATAGATTTATCGTGTAAAAAAGCGTGCATAGCGAGTGTCTTTGGGTACTTGCATTAACATATCTTTGTATACTATGCCATCCCCAGAAACAAAATGAATATCCTTACAGAAGACATCTTGCCACATCCGTTTTTCATGTCTTCGTAATACTGATCCATAAGATCAGCATCAAAGGCAGGTATTCTGTCTTTATCTACCTTTATCCCGTACATATTGTCTAACTTACGGCTGATACTTTTTATCGTCTCGTGGTGGACAGCATTATCCTTGACATTAATCTTGACAGCTTCAAGAGAAACGACGGGATTCTCCTCAAACTTTACATTTCCTTTTGTAAGCATAGCATTAATTCTTAATGTTGAGCTTGGGGTTTATCAAGAAATCTGACATTGGCTTGAAATGTATATTATCAACAGGTATACTTAACGGCAAAAGCGTATCCAAAGCCTTTGTTTTATCCGCCTCAGAAAATATGCTCACATACCATTGAATTGCCTGAGGATTATCGTTTGAAGATATTATTTTCCGTATATATGGTTGGTCTACTTTTGAGAAGGAAAATCCCCATACATATATTGTTTTCACATCATGCAAAGATGCAAAATACGATACGTTTGAGGAAATTATCTTTTCTACCGGCTTTTGAGAATCATAATAATATGATTCTACAGATTCTGTGATGGATTCGTATTCGGGAAGATACTGTGTATCACCTTGATACATTCGATAGATATTGTCGCGCTTAAAGTATTTTTTACCTTTCTTATTATAATGTGGACGGTCATAGCCTCTTGATTTCCACCATTGGTCAAATATCTTATCATTATCTTCTGCGTAACCAACAACTAAGCTACCCCATTGCTGAGTCTTGACTCCGTGTATATGATTCACCTGAGAAGAAGGTATACCATAATGACTTTCAAGGAATGTGGTATAGTTGAACGATAGAAACCGTGCATAATCATCTATATATAACTTTTTCTGATTGTAATCTTGTGGAGCATGTAAAGTACATACCCACTTATGAAAATCCTTCTTAAGATCATCAATAAGATTTTCAGCCATACATCTTGCCGTGTCTCCACCTAATATATAGTCAGCCATTGTCCAATCGTCAGGATCAGATTTAGAATCTGGCAACATTGCCTCACCTGCCGCCAAGAAATAATCTCGATCTACATAAGCCATACTTGTCTCAAAGTCTGACCAAAGAGCATCATACGAACATACGGTTTCGTATAAATCAAACAACTCAAAGTCATGCTTCTTTAGCCATTTACAAAATGATGCGTATGAACTTGCTACACCATGATGTAAATCGAAACCATTACCTATTATATATAATACATTATCGACCATATTATTTTAGGAGGCTTATGATAAACAACTTTGGACATAGCGTTAAGTTCTCATTTTGCCCACAGCGGTGCTGCTCGCAGCTTGCAGTGAGTTTCTGATTGACATGCTATTTTCAAAACGCCAAAATAGGGGGTGGATGCTTACTACCTACTGCTGAATAGTTAACTTCTCAATTTCATCTTTTGACAAATCTGTCATATTTATGATGATATCAATATCCATACCAGCAGCTAACATCTTTTTAGCTATTTGAATAGCCTTCAAATTCTTACCTTCTTCTCTTCCTTCTTCTCTTCCTTCTTCTCTTCCTTCTTCCTTTGCTGTGTCCAGCGAATTCTTGATGTCGCGATACACCTTGAGACTATCCTCGTATTCACGCAACTCTGTAGGGGTGAAGCGAGCTACGGAAGCAGCTGCAAAGAGTTTGGAGAATATCTTTTCGCGTAGAGCAGCAGGGCGGTTGTCAAGGCGCGACAGATTCTTAAGCACGTACATCCACTTGTCAGACAATGAAGTGAGCTCCTCATCGGTCTTGTCAAATCGTCCTACTTCTACATACTTAAACATCAGCTTGGCATTAAACACCTTATTGGTCTTCGTATCCATTAAAGCAATAGTATGGATTGTGTCCGAACTGTCGAAAGCCTCATCGCTCATCTTATAATTGAGCAAAGCAACAACATACACCTTCTTCAGACAGAAGTTCCAGTCTGAGCCTTTAGGAGCCTGTTCTCTGATAGGAAAGGTTGAATAGAAAAGCGAACGGTCTTTGAAGAATGTCTGATAGGCATTCTGCATCTCCACAATAAACTTCTCGCCTTTCTCGTTCTCACAATAAACGTCAAATATGGCCTTGCGCTCTGCATACACATCACCCACATTCTCACTATTGAGATACTTCACGTCCTTTATCACCTCCTCACCATCAAAGAGTGAGTTGAGGAAGTTGATAAGCAACTCCTTATTGGGGTCTGTGCCGAAGATTCGCTTAAAACCGAAATCGGTCAATAAGCTTATATATCGTTCTTCTATCTTTCTCATAATCTTCTCCTTTTAAACGTTTAAACTTCATGCAAACGAGAGCAGAATCATCAAGTTTACTTGAATGTTATGCCGAGTGCAGCCGAAGTTCTTTTTCAAAAAAATGAATTCAAACGCAAAAATACATTTTTCCCCTCACACCACCAAGTTTCTTTTCTTATTTTAACGCTAAGGAAATCTTAATCTGTGAGATTCTGTGAGCTCTGCGGGAGAAGATCATTTGCTGCTTGAGATTTATTCTCCCACAGATTTTCACAGATTTTATATATCCCGATATCCGTGCTCATCCGCGCTATCTGTGGGAGACTCCTCCGCACCCAATATCCGTGTAAATCTGCGATATCTGTGGGAGAACATTATTTGCTGCTTGAGAGTTATTCGCCCACAGAGCACGCGGATTCACACAGATCCTAAATTTTCTGAACACGAATAGCACGAATCAAACGGATCTCTTAATCTAACGCTCAATACACATTCGTGTTATTCGGGAGATTGTTATTCCACTACTTCGAAGTCTTCCTTATGCACGCCTCGGATGGCCACGGCGTAGCCTCCAAAGTTGAATACGAGCTGACGGTCACGGTCTATGCGGATGATGTAGCCTTCGCAGCCGGCGAAGATGCCGATGAGGACTCGTAGCTTTACGTGGTCTTTGGCGAATTTCTCGAATGGGTCTCTCAAGAACGTCACTCTTTCTGGATTGTCCTTCAGAACTGTCATGAAAGGTTGCATGACCTTGTCTTTGATGGATGCTGGCTTGCCATTGCATCGGTCGTTCACCAAATGGTATTGCGGATAACGATTCTTCAGAAATTCCTGAAGGACTTTTGTTTCGCCCTGCAAGAATACGAGTCCACTGATGGTTGGCTTTAATTCTTTCTTTACTCCACCCTTCTCGTTCTTTTGGCTATACCTGAAAGAACGGTGAATGAAACAAGGGACGGGAGGATTGGGATTTTTTTCGTTATAGTCTTTCATCTCCTTCTCAAAAGTCCGGGCTGTCATGTTGTGGATAAACAAGTAACCCCAAGGCACACCTTCTATACCTGGATCAGATTTGCCATCTGTCCCAGTAACGTTGATGCCCTTTGGTAAGCGGCTGCTTACGTCGGCTGTAGAAGGCGAATCCAAGCAATCCTGCGTCATTTTCCCCTTTTACTTTATGTCTTTAGCTGCTACCACACATGATAGTTGCGGAAGCCTCGCTAATACAATTATCTTGTGCATAATCTTAATCGTATATATGAGTATTTGGAATGCAGCCTTTGCACATGTCTCTTTATTCTACATTCGTCACACTTTCTTCTTATGAAAGAGTGAACTCTTTGCAAAAATACGAAAATTAGTTGGATTATGTATTAGGTTTTATCATTTTTTGTATGCCATTACAAAAAATCGCACTATCGTTTAGCAAATCTGTCTCGGACGGTTCTCGAAAACGGCTGATTTGCACCAGCTTCAGTTGTTTTTTTGCACTTTCATAAGAAGAAAGTGTGACTCAACTTTCTACCTATGACAATATTTGCATTTCTAATCGTCAGGAGAGCGAGCCCGGCGCACAACAAAATCTTTGGTGCGAAATTCTTGAGTTTTGAGCACTTGAAGACAACCTATTTATACTCAGTGGGTTATGCAGTTTCTGGACGAAGCGTTATGAAATAAGACTCGCAAAAAAGCCGTTTTTTGCTGCA
>OLPC01002832.1_pt1 | contig 12390 bp, 15 predicted proteins | sample 1672341 | NCBI WGS metagenome assembly OLPC01 (sample SAMEA3136673, study PRJEB25190) | human gut metagenome | reverse complement strand
CAATATGAGAATAATTATTATTCAAAGCATTAGAATTTAAAATTTATCTATTTTAGGAGTCCTTTTTCTTGACATAGTACCAAATCTTGTGAAATACAAGTTGTAGAGGAGTATTCTCCGGATAAGGAATATTCTTGTAACGAGATTGTTCAATATAATGATAAACTAGAAAAATTTGAAGTTGTTAATAAGGGTGACGTAATTCAAACAAGAGTATCTTATACAAACAAGGGCTCTGTGAATATTAATGGGCAAGTAATTTACGCTTATATTAGTGTTGATGCCAGTACAGGAAAAATTATTTCAACAAGTATTTCTCAACCACCAAAAGGTTCAGGAACAACAGCAAGATATAATATCTCATTCAATGCAGCAAGAACAATCGCATATTTTACTATTACGTTATATTCTACAGCATATGGAGGATCTATATATCATGCGTTGGGCACTAAATATGTAACTGTATATTCTGGAGGTCCAATGTAGAATTTATAAGTTAATAAATATGAGAGAGGGCTTTAATAATGATTAAAATACAGAATCTAAAGAAAACATATAAAGATTGTGTGGCACTCGATACGGTTTCTATGCACATAAGAAAAGGGGAATTTGTTGCGATTGTTGGAGCAAGTGGAAGTGGAAAAACGACCTTATTGAATATTATTGGTGGTTTAGATACGAATTATATGGGAAGTTGTGTAGTTCGAAATAAAGAGATTTCTTCTTTATCAGATGTAGAGTGTTGTACATTAAGAAGCCGATACATTAGTTATGTATATCAATTCTTTAATCTAATTTCTTTTTTGACAGTGAAAGAAAATGTGTGTTTGACAAGTCAAATCAAAGGGAAAAAAGTAGATGAAAAAGAGTTGGATCAAGTATTAAAATTGTTAGGGTTAGAGCATAAAAAAGATTGTTTTGCGAATGAATTGTCTGGAGGTCAACAACAGCGCGTAGCGATTGCTAGAGCGATTCTTGCACATACAGATATCATACTGGCCGATGAGCCAACGGGAAATTTGGATGGTGAGAATGCAAAAAATGTGATGGACATTTTAAAAGCGTTGAATATAGAGGGGAAAACAATTGTATTGGTTACGCACGATTTGAAAATCGCCAATTATGCAGATCGAATTATTCGTTTAGAACAAGGAAAGATTGTATGAATATAGTCAAGAAATATAGAAGTCGCAATAAGAAAAGCTATGTTTTATTATTCAGTATTTTGTTTTTGTGCACATTTCTTTTAACTTCTCTCTTTGTAGTAAAAGACTCTTATGATTTATATCGAATTAATGCAGCTAAAAGCTTTTATGGGGATTATGACGTTAAATATACGACGCATGCGTATACACAAAATAAAGAATATACAGATACATACCTAGATAGTTTAAGTTATGAAACACCACTGCCTTATGCGTATAAAGGTACTTTTGATTCTTTGGTTTCAACCACAAATTTTAGTGTCTATCCAATACGGTTGATAGAGGGAAAGTTTCCTAAATCTAATGAGGTGTTGATTCATAAAAAGTATCAGAATAAATATAAGGTGCAGGATACGATAAAATTATATTCAGATCAGGATTCTAAAGTATACACGATTAGTGGTGTATATGAAAATCTAAACAATCAGCTCGTCAATTATAGTTTTTATACAGCCACAAATTCAAAAAAGGATGCGATGTATGTCTATGCGAATTTAAAAGATAAATCGGCAATCGCAACACTACCCGTACAGGATTATGAATTGAATTCAGATATGGTGGTTGCCAAATATCATTTGAATGTTGAATATGAAAATATTTTTAAATTTCTAATCTTGTTTATGAGTGTATGTTGTTTCTTGTTTGTATATAGCGTTTTATCTGTGCACTTAAAGAAAAAGAAAGCTTTTTATGATCAACTCTACATATTGGGAATGAATAAAAAGAAAATTCGTTTGTATATGATTAAGGAATATACCTTGCTTTTTGCACTGGTTGAGTGTATGGGAATCGGATTTACATTATTATTGTGGGGTTTGTTTTTAAAATGGATTCAAATGAATCTTCCATTTAGTTTACATATATCAAAATATCATCTATGTATTTTATTATTGATTTTATTTGTACAATATATATTTGTATTTGGATTGAGTTTAGTACGACCTAAACATTATTTCTTTAGAAAATTAAATATTTCAAATCTATCTATCGTTGAAACAATGAGAAATGGCAATGGTCTGTTTATTGCACTGATTGTTGCGATGAGTTCGATGTTTATATGTGTATCCATGCAGTCATTAACATCTTGGATTCAAACTAATCAACAAGAAGTACAGTATGAACATGATGTGAGTGCCACATTTAATATATTTGATCATACATTGATTCCTGAATTTATTGAGGAATCAAAAGAAATTCTTAAGTCATATGAGCATGAATTTAATTATAACATTCAATGCGATGCGAATATAAATAATGAACAAATAGAAACCAAGATTACAGATGAATATAATGATTTTGTCTTAAGTAATTCATATGAAGATAATGTAAGATTGCATTTGTATAAACAAAGTGGAGAATTGATTGATGTACTCGATATACCGGTAGAAGAACATATAAATAGTGGGGATAATAAAGTTTTGTATATTCCTGAAACAAAAGTAATGGAATGGCTAAATACATATCCAGATACATTTATTACGGGTGATTTGTGGGTAAATACTAAACAATCAGCATTACTAAAAAAGAAACTTGATCATATCCAATTGTCTAGAAGAGATGATTTCTATGTAGTCGATAATAAAACGGACGCAAAGAATCTTGCCGAAATCATGAATATGTGTCAAAAAATCGTACAGTTCTATCAATTTGTATTGATAATCACTTCGATTGTGATCGTATATATGCAGTTGTATCAACATTTCTACTCACATAAGAATGAGTATGATCTGCTGCATACCATTGGCATGTCTTATAAAAAAATTCGTAGGATGTATATAGTGAAATTGTTGGCTTTCATAATAATACTGGATGTGATTGTATTGTTGATTATTAGAACAATTCAAATGGAAGTGGTAGGTTTATATTTAATTGGAAGTCTAATACTCTGTATTTTATTTACCAAAATGATTTTCTATCGTATATACAAGTAATGGATTCAAAATGAATGCAGAATATACATAAAATCGAGTTCAAATAATTAAGTTAATATCAAAAAAGATAGAGAGGTTTACATTAAAAGGCTTAAAGGTTGATTTATATATTTTGATTCATGTTTTTTACTCCCAACTCATTCTTTTTCTCCCAAAATTAGGGTATAATTGGGAGAAATAGTATTCTCTTTGGGAGGAGAAGGAAATGCGAAGTTTTGATTATAGTAATCTTAAAAATCGTACTTGGGATAATGAAATATTGTCTTATGTTGCTAAAATTCATGAATTCAAGGGAAGACAAGAGCTATATTTGCGACAAAAGCCTGTAGAATTAGAGCGTTTGGTTGAGGATAAAACAATATATAGAAATCGTGATGAAAGAGAAATCTTAGGTTATTGAAATTTAAAATCATAATAAAATAGCTAGAAGTTTGTGCTTCTAGCTATTTTCATCGTCTTTTACATATTCTAATATATCGCCAGGTTGACAATTTAATGCTTCACAAATGGCTTCTAAAGTGGAAAAGCGAATTGCGGAAATCTTACCTGTTTTCATCTTTGATAAGTTAACGTTACTTACTCCAACTTTCTCAGACAACTCTTTTAAACTCATTTTTCGATCGGCCATGACACGATCTAATCGCAATATGATCTTACCCATAATTATAACGTCTCATCACTCAATTGTTGTAGTTCTTGTCCATATCTAAATATATAAGATAACAAATAGATTAGAGCTGCAAAAACGAGGAAGCTTAAGTGAAGACGAATATCAAAATTGATTTGTGTAACATATTTAGTGTTGAAAAGTAGATCGAAGTTGATGGTTTGTTTAAATTGCATAATACGACATACTTCAAGAATATTAAAGACAATACCACCTACAAGAATATACGTGGCAAGGTTTTTTATGTGGTTAGAAACACGAACATCAAATGGAGTATGATTCATCGTAATCGTACAAATGGATTCAATTGTTTGTACAGCCTTATATATAATAAATACAAATATAGCGGTGATTAAGAAAATCAATGGTAACCACATGGATATTTTATCTTTATTTAATGCCAAATCATCATTAAAAATCAATTGAAGATAGTCAATTCTTATACTTCCAAATAGCGTATTATATACATCTTTGTTGAAGGCATAAAATAAGCTTAGTCCAATTAACAACGCAACAGATATTAAACAAGCCCCTCGAACGATTTCTAAAATAAAGCACATTTTCCTCAATAAATCTTTAGACTTATCATTCATGATATTACCTCCTAACATTAAATAATTAATGCTTATCGTTAATTTAATTATATATTACATAAATAATAAGTCAATATGATTTACTTCAAAACGCCAATTTCTTCTAAAAATAATTTGCCTGCAAAAGATAATTCTCGATCTTTTCGAATCAAGAATACACTGGAAATATACATACCTGGATCATAGATAGGACGAATAATCATATCCATAGTATGTCTTGTATCCGTATCAAAAAAAGGGATGATTGCGATTGAGTTAAATGTACGTGCCCATTCGATTGCAGTATCGTTGATAGAAGTAATAATCGCAACATTATACGCAACGACATGTTTACCAAACACAGTGTAGACTGTATTTGAAATATCAAAAGGAATCGCTAAAGGGATGTCATGAAATGCTTCGATTTCAACAGGCGTATTTTTCTTGGATAAAGGATGTCCTTAGAAATTACAGCTACAATATCATCTTTTTCATACGGAAAAGTTTCCAATGTCCCAAAAACATTGGTTACCACAAAATCACCAAATAATTTATGAATAAACAAATTGAAAAAGCATTCTCAAATGGTAAGGCCTTTATTGTGTTTGTGACAAGTGGAGATCCAGATTTAGAAACAACTCAAGAAATTGTATATGCACTAGATAAAGCAGAATGTAGTTTGGTGAAATTAGGAATGCCTTTCTCTGATCCAACGGCAGAGGGTCCTGTCATTTAAAATGCGAATATTCGTGCTTTATCCAATGGTGTAACGACCGATAAAATATTTGAGATGGTTAAAAGAATTCGTAAAAACTCGAATATTCCCATGGCATTTATGACATATGCCAATGTTGTGTTTAGTTATGGCATCGAAAGATTCTGCCAAAAAATGGTGGAAGGAAATGTGAGTGGATTGATTCTTCCAGACGTTCCTTATGAGGAAAAAGAAGAGTTTGATGTGGTATTAAAGAAATATGGTTTAGATTTAATCAGTATGATTGCACCAACCAGTCATCAACGTATTCAAACGATTGCCAAAGATGCAGGTGGCTTTATCTATTGCGTATCTTCATTAGGTGTAACGGGTGTTCGTTCTACGATTATAACAGATATTACAGCTATGGTAAATCTTGTAAGGAAAGTCACAGATGTTCCTGTTGCGGTAGGCTTTGGAATCTCATCCCCAGAACAAGCTGAAAAAATGGCAAGTCAATCGGATGGTGCAATCGTGGGCAGTGCCATTGTGAAGATTGTTGAGAAGTATGGAAAAGATGCACCTAAATATGTGGAGGAATATGTTAAAGAAATGGTGCAGGCGATAAAAGAATAGAAAAGATCTCAGTCTAAAAAGAGGCTAAGATTTTTAATTGAAATTTAGTGTTGAAAGTCAAAATTTATCAGTTATAACTGAAATTTTGCGTTGAGAAAGCAAGTTTATAAGTTATAACTGATAAAAAATGAAAATGCACGTAATATTTAAGGTATAAAAGAAAAATACCCATAAGTACAACATGGGTATCATTTTAATTGTGTTGTTTTGTTGACTCATTCCAGTTCACAGAACACTTTAAGATTTGATTTGGAATCTGTTTGTTTTCTCCTTTTAATGAATCAATTAAGATCGATGCAGCTTGATAGCCTTCATCATAGGCAGGTTGTACGATCGTTGTGACAGTTGGACTAGAGAAGTTAGTCCATTCTGTATTGTCAAAGCCAATTAATCCAATTGTATCTGGCATTAGGTTTTGGTAATCTTTTAATGCCAAATAGACACATGGTAATAAGAAGCAGTTGGCTACAAAGATGAGGGTGCGAACGCCAAAACGTAATTCATTATAGAGTAGATCACGTAATGCATCACTTGTTATATCATCTGCTACAACGTGGGTTTTGCATGTTTTTCCTTTTGCTTCTAAAGCGTGTAAAAAACCAGTTGTACGCTCTAAACGTGTACTTAATACATGTGGATCTGCCGTAATCATAATGAATTCATCATATCCATCATTGATTAGGTGTGTTCCTACATTCAATATGGATTCATAGTTGTTTGTCTTGACCCATTTTTCTTTATCCATAGAAACTTGTGAATCAATAAATACTACGTCTTTATTTTCTTGTTTGATTTTTGGAATCAATTCGGCAAAATGACTGGATGGCTGGATGATAAAACCATCAACTCCCATTGCCAACATGCGATTGACGTATCCTTTTTCATTTTCAAAATTATAATTACTGTTTCCAACAATCAACTGGTAACGATTATCTCTTGCAAAATCATCAATTCCTTTAACGATTTGATTGGCAAACGTGTTGGTGATATCTCCAATGATGACGCCAATTAAACGTGTTTCTTTTGCGTTTAAAGAGCGTGCTGCAATACTTGGACGATAGTTTGTCTCTTTGATGACTTGAGCAATTCTTGCTTGGGTTTCCTCTGACATTTTGTCCGTCTTACCATTTAGAAAAAAAGAGACAGTGGTTTTAGATGTTCCCGCTCTTTCGGCTATATCACGAATGGTTATTTTTTCTTTCATAAAGTGGATCCTTTCAATACTCTAATTTTAACAAATATTACATTTTCTAGCAAACGCGTTTACTATGCACGAACAATATATGTTTTTACTTTATCTTTTTTCTTATGTACGACAAATACTTTGCAATGGAATGGTTCACCATCTAAGAATAATACTTTCTTTCCTTTATAGATTTCCTTATGGAATATGGCTACACTATAAGATTCATCTTCTGAAAGTATAAACTTTTTAGTGTGTACAATCGTATTATCTAGTTTTGTATCGTTGTTTTGAAGAACGAAATCATCTTTTGTTTCAATCGCTTTATCCACAAAACAAATGCATTGTTCGAAATGATTCGTGAAATCTTGTTCAAAATATAAAACATCATGCTCTAATTCTTCATTATAACGAAGGGAACATGGCTCAATATGCTTTGTGTACGAAATGTTGGATACTAGCTTTAAACTTTTTAAATCACTAGCTTCTGGATCTAAATGAAAACGTGTAACCGCATGATGGCTACCATCTTCTTTTACTTCATCAACAATCATCCATACACCTACATCAAGGACAATCACTTTTCTTGTCCATACCTGTAACGGATCATGTCCTAATAGTGTACCTTCATAGTAGTGAATGCCATCTTTATGATAGACATAATTCTTTAATGGAACACCAAAATCTTCATATCCCCAACTATCCTTAGGTACACATGAGCAATGTTCATCTACAATCACACCATTATGACTTGCCATAGATTTTAAGTGTACTCTTAGTGGATGATCTTCACGATATGTTAAACGTCCAGTATCAATACATACAGGGTTTCCCTTATAGTAAATGGATACATGTAAGTTATCGCTATGTCCATGTCCACTGCCTAATGATCCGTTAGTAAACATGGTAAAATTGGCATCTTCTTTCCAAGAACTCCTTGATGTATACATACCGCTATCTTTTCCATCAAAGTTAAGCTCATTAGATTCTGTACTTTGCATTTCCAGATAGATCTTGGCATTTTTAGCTCCTAATGTATATAAAGATTCCATGTCAAAAGTATGAAATGCGATCGACTTCCATGTGGGTTCATTAAATAAGAAGCTAGCACGTGTCATGACATCTTGAATATTACTGCGATCTGTATCCCCGAATGTTTCAATTTCTTTATGAGGGGTAGCCTGTAAGAAGATGGCTCTAGCCAAAGCATGAATTTGTGGCAATTCTTGTTCTGAATAATACATAGCTTTCATGCAGTAATTTAAGACTTCAATATGATACATCGTGGATTGTTCCCAATGCATGCCATCTGGATACACTTGTGCTTGGATTTGTCTTTTCCATTCATTGAATGCCCAAGCATAGATATCACTTTGTTCTTCAATCATAGGTAATATGCTGATCATAGCACATGTTTGAATGCTTCCCCAATTTGATGTTATGTATTTTGGAATGTAATGCTCTTTTAAATACGCACACTGATCCAACATGGACTTGGCAATCGTAGTGATTTCTTCATCACTTAATAAACTGTTTGCGTACAAATAAGGTAGGGCTTCAAAGAAGTTCATTAAACGAATGCCTGTATCGAGTGTTCTTGTGCTTGGTTCTGGTTGAATTGTTGGATGGGCTTCTATCCAGTTTAAAATGAGTGTTTTGGCATATTCAATATGATCCGAAAGAACCAGATAGTTTAGGTAGTCCATGCGATTGAGCATGAAGCACCATTCTTCATCATCGTTTAATTGTATGTTCCAATCTAATGTTTCTAGCTTGTAAGGAATTTGGCAGCGTTCCATGTCCCATGGTTTATCAAACGTAAAGATGTTTTGAATCAGTTCTTCTGATTTTCTTTTTACTAGAATTTGATCTTCTTTCGTTAATATTTTTTTTACGTGTAGTACATCCTTCTTGTCTGCCCAGAATTGTAGTTGTTTTTTTATGTAAGATAGATTCATAGAATTCTCCTTAAAAAAGAAAAGGAAGCAAATTTGCTTCCTTTATGTATTAGGCTAAGATTCCTAAGCAGCTTAATGCAACACCGATAACAACAGTGATCAATACTAACCAATAAGTTGTAACACCTTTTTTCTTGATTAAGTAGTACATTAATGCTGTATATAATACTGGTAATAATGCAGGAGCAACTTTATCTAACATTGCCTGAATATCTACTGTAGATTGTTTAACACCTTCTTCAATAGCACCAGCAGAGAATGTAATTGCGACGTTCATTTTAACGAATGTTGCAGCTAAACCAGCGATAACAGTAACACCGATCATACTTGCAGCTTCAGAAATAACACCCATTTTTTCAGATAATTTGTCAATCATGCTTGTTCCTAGACGACGTCCATATCCACCCATAACAAGTTTGATTGCCAATAATGTAACGTTTTCGCAGATTAAGAATAATAATGGAGCAATTGCCACACCATCCATAGCCATAGAAGCAAAGATAGTTGAGAATAATGGAGCAATACAGAATTGTGATAATGAGTCACCAATACCTGCTAAAGGACCCATCAATGCCATCTTGATACCACGAATTTCATCGTATTCCATTCCGTTTTCTGCCATTGCCAAGTGAATAGAAGTGATAAATGGTAAGAAGTTAGGGTTTGTGTTATAGAATTCACAGTTATTGTCTAATTCTTCAGCCAATTTAGCTGGGTTATCACCATACAATTTTTTGAATGCAGGATACATTACTAAAGCGTATCCTAAACCTTGATAGTTACTATAGTTAAAACCATTTTGTAAGAAGTAAGCACGTAATGTAGTCTTAGTGTAATCCTTCTTTGTTAATTTAGATCCAGTCATCGTGTTCTACCTCCTCAGTTGCAGCTTGTGCGACAGCGACATTTCCAGCATCGTTATAGTGTTTTAATGCGAATACAGTTCCGACAATAGCAATACCGATTACTGGTACGCCTAAATAAGCGGCTAAGAAGTATCCTAATAATGCGAATGGAACAACTTCTTTCTTTAACATAACGCTCATGATCATAGCAAAACCGATAGCAGGTAACATACCACCAGCAACTGTTAATCCTTTTAATAACCAAGCTGGTACTAATGCTACTAATTTACTTAATGTATCCATGCTGTATGCACCTAAGAATCCTAATAAGAAACCAACAAGAGCAAATAATAAGATTGTTAAGTTAGAGTGTAAACGGAATTTTGCAAAGTCTTGTTTTTTCAATGCGTTGTTTGCACTTTCTGGTGCACCTGCACGAACTGTATAGATAGCTGTTTGTAAGAATTGAATTGCGACTGCAAAAGGAATAGATAATGATAATGCACTTTCTGGTGTAACACCATCCATAGTGATTGCCATTAATGTACCAATGATACCAGGTCCGATTGGGTTTGGAGGAACAGTTCCACCGGCACCAACACCGAATCCCATGAATGCTAATTCAGCGATTGCTCCACATTGCAATGCTGTTTTTAAATCTCCACATACAATACCAACACCGAAACTTAAAACTAAAGCACGGTTCGTAAAAATACCCCACAACATCCCTGAGTAGCAGAATGCTGTCCATAGACCGATGATTACGGCCTGTAACAATGTAATTTGCATATTCTTTTATCTCCTATAAATAATTTTTAATATCTACTAATACACTTCCATCAGAACCACTTGGTGTAGTTTGTGTATTAAATTCAACGTTATACTTTTCGATCATTTCTTTTAATGCAGCCTTGTCTTCAGCACCCAAGAAAATAGAACGAGTTACTTTTTCTTTACCTTCACAGTTGTGAATGTTTCCAATGTTGATTTGTTTGATTGGAACGCCACCTTCAACTAGGCGTAGAGCATCTTTACAATCTTTAACAATTAAGAAAATTGTTTGAGCTGGATTTGCCTTGTGAATGATGTCGATAACTTTTTGTACTGAGTAAAAACGCATTGCGACTTCCTTAGGAATTACAGTCTTCATTAAAGTTTGTGCCATTGCATCTTGGCTTGCTTGATCGTTCGCAACGATTACTGTGTTAACGCCTAAAGATTTTACCCATAATTGACCTTGACCATGAACTAAACGTTCATCGATACGTGTCATAACGATGTTTGGTGTTGCCATTTTATCTCCTCCTTATTTTTACCAGTATGGATTCCATTGCTTGATTTGACGCATTAATGCTTCCATGTAGTAGTAGTCGCCCCAGATGTTTCCTTCATCTACGCCTTTACCACTATGCCATGAATATACGCCATGATACAAGATTGGATCGCCTGGTTTGTGATCATTGTTAGTGTAGTTTTGAATCAATGAGCGAGTGATGTTGTCACAAGCTTTTTGATACACCTTTTTACTTGGATCCTCTTCTTTGATCCATTGATCCATTTCAAGCATTCCACATACTGCGATGGCAGCTGCACTTGAATCTCTTGATTGTTCGGGATCATCTGTAAAAATCAAATCCCAGTAACAAATATTGTCTTCTGGTAAACGATTTAAGAAATAGTTTGCCATTCCTTTATATAGATCAACGTATTCTGTGTTTTTCGTGTAGCGAACATTTAATGGGATTCCATAAATACCCCATGCTTGTCCACGAGCCCAAGAACTATCATCTGAATATCCTTGACGTGTAGCACCATGACTTGGTCCTCCAGTAACTGGATCCATATAGAATGTGTGATATGCACTCGCATCATCACGAATTACATATTTACAACTTGTTGTGAAGTGTTTTGTTGCGGCATCCGCATAGTGATTATCACCAGTAACTTCACTTGCCCAATATAATAATGGGATGTTTAACATGCAGTCGATGATGAATCGATAATGTTCAGGACTGTCTTTAGGTCCCCAAGCTTGTAAGAACTGTCCTTTTTCTTGCCAACGCTCCATCAATTTATCAGCCGCCAACAATGCAGCTTTTTTTGCATGCTCATTTTTTGTAAGCTTATAGCCACTTACGCAAGATAGCGAATATAAGAATCCAAGATCGTGGTGATCTAATTCAATTCGATTTTCAACACGGTGCAAGAAGCTTTCGATATTTCGATCAGCTAATTCTTTATATTTCTTATCATTCGTATATTCATATGCCAACCACAACATACCTGTCCAGAATCCATCAGTCCATTCGATGTTGTCGATGATTGGATACTTTAAACCTTTAGTACATGAATATGGGAATCGATCTTTGAAATATTCCATATTTAAATCAACTTGTTTTAAACATTCTTCAAACGCATTTGTTAATTCTTCTTTTGTAAGGGCGGGTGTTGCTAAAAACTCTTGTTCTATATTAAGATTTTGGTTTCGGAACAGGGAAATGCGGTATGTGAAAAACTGTCGAATTGTCACAATTTGTTGATTATGAGGAACGACAAAAAGGACTATCGTAATAGCCAACATTTTGCATTTGCCTTTTAGTTGCTGAATTATTTTTTTACAATCATCTTATGATCACATTCAGGACAGTGCATCATATAGTTTTCTTCAGGTTCATTTGGAAATAATTCATCGATTAACC
>OLPC01002828.1_pt1 | contig 12404 bp, 8 predicted proteins | sample 1672341 | NCBI WGS metagenome assembly OLPC01 (sample SAMEA3136673, study PRJEB25190) | human gut metagenome | reverse complement strand
AAAATGACAGATTCTGAATATGTTGGAACTGCCTCTATTGGAAATTCCCTCCAAAATTTGGACTGTACCATTGTTCCAGAACTCCATTTAGGGGTATCACTTCGATCTTTTAGAAGTGATAAACTTTCCGCATTTATAAAAGCACTTCTTGACAATCATCCGCAGCAAGCCGCTGACTTATGTCAAGAACTCCAATCTTCCTATCCCATCGTATTAACACGAAATTTTGATACGGCAAAGCTATGGGTAAAATCCCATGCCCGCGGCACCGAACGATATGGTCTCTTGACATGGTCGATTTGAGGGGAAACGACTCCGTGGCGCAGGCATTTGGGTTCCCACTCAAATCGACCATGTCAACTGGTTTTTAAAGGGAAAAGATCATGTTGATTCTTCCTACTACTTAGAGGTGGCCGCATCTGAATTTAAGGTGCAGGGTTTGGAAGTGGATTACGCCATTGTGGCATGGGATGCGGATTTTCGCTATATAAATGGCGATTTTGATTACTTTCGATTCCGTGGAACTCGCTGGAACCATACCAACATAGAACAACGCCAGCAATATCAGAAAAATGCTTATCGGGTTCTTTTGACAAGAGCGCGTCAGGGGTTGGTCATATACATTCCCGAAGGCTCCCAAGAAGATCAAAGTCGCATTCCTGCACTTTACGACGGAACCTACCGCTATTTGCTATCATGCGGTATTCCAGAAATTTAATAGGAGGGTTTCATGAAAACTGTCCGCGTTGTTGCCGCTGTCATCTGCGACTCCATCCATGTAAAACATAAAATTTATTCTACCGCCCGCGGCCATGGTGACTACAAAGGCCAGTGGGAATTTCCGGGCGGAAAAATCGAACCGGGTGAAACGCCACAGCAGGCGCTGAAAAGAGAGATTGAAGAAGAACTGGATACGGAAATTGCAGTGCATAACAAGATCGGCACCATCGAATACGATTATCCGACATTTCATCTTTCCATGGACTGCTTCTGGTGTACAGTCGTCTCCGGTGAACTCGTTCTAAAAGAAGCCGAGGCTGCGCGCTGGCAGACAAAAGATGAGTTGGATTCCGTACAATGGATCCCGGCCGACAGGACAATTTTGAAACAAATTCAAAAAGTCATGCAATAACAACAGTGCACATTTCCATGCCATGCAAGATTCGACAGCACAACAAAAGAGCAGTCTTCAAAAAATCGTATCTCAATAATTTTTCTTGTCTATCCGCCCGAACATGGTATAATTAAGCAAAGGAGTGTGATACCATGAGCCCAATCGAAATGCCTTCTAACATTCAGCTAGTGGAAAAGCGCGAAACCCGGACGAGCCGCGGGATGCTTTCAAAGGGCTGGTATCGCGTGGATGGCCAGCTTGTCATGGTCAAGGGAAACTCCATCACCGAAGCCGGAACAGCCGGATATGAGCCTTATTCCGAAGTCATGGCATCGCTGATTGCAGAGGTGCTGAAGCTTCCTCATGTGGAATATTCCCTGATGCCTGCCAGACTATTTCCTGACATTCAAACCTATTCCTGCGATGTGGTCAGCGTCTGTCCCAAGTTCACAACGGACGATGAACAACTGTATCATTTTGCAGACTTGGCTGATGCCCATTTCCTCGCCAGCGGTCGGGCCGCTTCACCGGAGGCACTGTTTCAGTATGCGACAGAATTGTATGGCAAGAAGTGGCTCTATCAGATGTTGGCGTTCGATGCCTTTATCGGCAACGAAGACCGCCACGAAAACAATTTTGATGTAATCGTCCGGGATGGAAAAAATTATGCTCCGCCTATTTACGACAATGGCGGCAGTCTGCTTGCATGGGCAATCGACGAGGAATTGACTGACACGAAGCTCCGTTATCAGTTCGACAAAGCCAAACCGTTCCGCAGTCACCATGCCCAGCAAATCAAGATGATCGATGAGCCTGTGCTGCCAACGCGTGACTTGGACGAGTTGTATAGTGAAATCATTCAGTCCATCTCGCCTATTCTTGCATTGTTGAGCGAAAAAAGAGCATCTGCGATCCGTCAATACCTGAAATACCGTCTGCACTACCTGAAAGCCGCCATGGGGTGATAAAATGGCCTATCTGAAATTGATGATGGATGAAAAAGAAATTGCACACCTAAGCGAAGATGGGCAGTCTCTTTGCGCAAATGAGGGCGTGCCGCAGTACAGCCTCCCACTGAACCTTTTCATCGGTGACAAACGTGAAGTTCCATTGGTTGATGTGGTGGTTTGGGCAAAGAAACGAATCTTTCCGAAAAATCGGATGGACTGCAAGGAAATTCTGAAAATGATGGGTCTGCCGAACTACAATGCATGGGAAATCGTCAAACGCACCAACGCCTGCCTGATGGAAGACCCCTATTGGCTACGATTCAGCGAGGATGAAACCTTTGAGGACACCACGCGCGGACGAGCCAGAAGAATTATGAACGAAAATCAAAAGAGCAGCTGATACCAAAAAGCCAAACCTCACCGTACATCCTGTACAGCTTGAGGTTTGGCTTTTCTCTTATCATCCTTCACCAGCGCGAGCGATGGTTGATTATTTTATCAGCTTAATCCAGAGAGTGACCGCATTACAAGGTCGATGTCCTGATTTTCCAGTTCCTGAATGATGTGCAGGTAGGTTTTCTGCGTGGTTGTCATGCTGGAATGCCCCAGCCTCCTTGCTACGCTTGCAATGGATACCCCTGCAAACAAAAGCACCGAAGCGTGGGTATGCCGCAGACCATGTACCGAGATGACCGGGATCTTGGCCCGGTCGCAGTGCCGTTCCAGAACATCGTTAACAGTGGAATTGTAGGCGTGTTCCTTGAACACGAAAATCGGCTTATCTTCAGGAACGTCTTTTACCAGTGCTGCGAACTGAATCACCGTCTGCCAGTCAATTTGAATTTTACGGACAGACGATTTATTTTTTGTCGGCAGAAATCCGCCGTTCCCCTTATAATCCCATGTTTTATTGATGGAAAGCATCTGGTGCGAAAAGTCAAAATCCGCAGGAGTGATCGCCAAAGCTTCGGAAAAGCGGATGCCGGTTTTGGCAATCAGCAAAATCATCCAGTCCCAGTTGAGTTTTCCCTGTAGATCCAAGTCGCTCAACAAAAGATGCAGTTCAAACTGGTTCAGGTATTTCACCTTTTTAGGCACCGGGGGCTTGCCTTTGATGATCGCTTTTCGGGTTGGGTCTTTCACGATCAGTCCATCATCCACAGCATCCATGATGGCGCCTTTCAGTTGATGGTGGAAGTCCATCGTGGTCTGACGCTCGTGGCCTACGGCATAATCGTTCAAAAGCTGCTGATAGGTCACTCTGGAAACCTCACAGAGTTTCAAAGTAGGAGCAAGTTTTTTTACCCAAGAAAGGGTCATTTTGTACTTATCCAATGTAACCGGGCGAACTGCACCCTCTTTGTATACAGCAACCCACTGCTCATAATAATCGCAGAACAGGTTGTTTTCATTCATTTCGTTTAACACGTTTTACCTCCAAAATCGGTTTTATATGCTCACGCTGATGAAGGGTGATAAGGGTATCCAACTCTTCGAGAATTGTTCCAATTTTTTCTTGTTCGGATTGAGATGGAACGTCAACCACCATATTTTTGAACTTTGCATGTGCAAGAACTTTTTGACCGGTACCTTCTGCCGCCATTGAAAGCTGCTTTTTTATTCCGTGATTCAAGCGCCTTAGAAGAAAGTTTGAATCACAAGATTTAGGAGCAAAGACCGGATAGTAATAGCTAATAATCCCCTTGTCTACGATGTTATTTCGGTTGAAAACAAATACATCTGTATCGCTTCTGCTTCGATAAGTAAAATAGCCCTTAGGTAGTACATAGTAGCCAACATTATTATCCGTTGTTACCTGTCGATCTGCAAAATAATCTTCTTGAAGGACAATTCCCTGTTGCTGGGATGATGTCAAAACCGGATATTGATTCTGAGTCACAGTTTTTTCAGTATAATCTTCAATCAGCGTTCCGACCTTACGCTGTTCCCAAGTAGGTGTGTTTTGGGATTTTGGCGCGAAAAAAGAGCCGAGGACGCGCCTCGGCTCTTGGTCAGCAGGGTGATTTTGCACCCATTTTATGATTCTTTCGGCATTTTTAGGTCAAATCCGCCACTTACGATGAACTCGCGCAAGAGTTTATCATACTTGACAGGCACTTTGGGAGGAATGAGTTTTGTCCCCTCAATTGCCTCAAAATATGCCTTTGCTTTTGCCTTGTCCACAGTGGCTTTCAAGTCATCAAAACGTCCGAACTCGTTGATGTTGGCTTCGGTGATATTTGCACGCATGAATGCCCGCAGCTTCTTTTCGTCCAAGCCGAAAACTTCAGCTACTTTGTGGATCTGGTCGTTTTGCTTTTGGGCGATGTACTCGGCAATGTACTCCCGCAAGGTCTTTCCCGGCTGCGGAACCACTGCGCCGCTTTGAATGTCGTGCAGGAAAATATTAGCGTACTTCTGTTCTTCCTGCGAGAGGGTGGCAAAGGTCTTGTGCAGCTCCGTTTCGGCCTGATGGATGGCTTCCGCTTCTGCACCCTCCTGATAGAAAATTTTCAGGTACTTTTCAAAGCGGGAGTTCATGTAATCCGTGTCGATGTCAGCAGTATCAATGGTGGTCAGATAGCTGTTCACCGCATAGGGAACGTCATCGTCCGGGTCATTTTCACTGCCATCCGGATTCGGCGTGAACAGCTCTTTATAGCGGAGTGCCAGCACTTTGAACGTTCTCTCGTCAAAGTCCGCATGAAGTTCCGTTTTCTCATCTGCATCCTCGTTGATGATCACAATGGGCTTATCCCACTCGAAGCCCTGCACCTTGGCTGCTTCCAGATTTTCGTTGAAGGACTGGAACAGGTCGGCAAACTTTTTGCGCTCTGCCATATCCGCAGGGATCTGCGAAAACTCTTCAATGCCCGCCGACACAAATAGATCTTTGATCTCCGCATAGAGGGCATTCAGTTTTTCCACGTTCTTGTCCAGCTTATCTACAAACAGGCCAAACGGTTTATCGCCGGAATACTCTTTTACCGCATCTGCGATGTTTTTCTCCATCGTGTGCGGACGGCGGTAATACTTGATGGTGCCAAACTGTTTGTCATCGCCAAACAGTCGGTTGGTGCGGGAGAACGCCTGAATCAGATTTTCGTATTGCAGCATTTTATCCAGATACAGGGTGTTGATCCACTTGGAGTCAAAGCCTGTCAGCATCTGATCCACCACGATTAGCAGATCAAGCTGTTTTTCCGGGGTGCGCTCGATGCGCTGGTAGGGCAATTTGTGCGCCAGCCGTGCCGCAATGTCCTTTTTCATCTTGGCAAAGGTCGGAATGCCGAAGTCCTGTCCATAGCGGGCGTTATAGTCTTCTACGATCTCTTTTAGCCCTTCTTCTTTGGTGATACCTTTGCCGTTGTTGTCAATGTTGGGGTCAAATAGTGCGGTGACTTTCAGCCATGGTGCAGCTTCTCTGAACCTCTTGTAATATTGGATGGCTTCCGGGATGCTAGAGGTTGCAAAAATGGCATGAAATTTGCTGTTGCGGCTCTGGGTCTGCCAGTTCTCGCAAATGTCCTCCACCACGGCTTTCTGGTGTTCTTCGCCCTCATACTGGGTGTTGGGAATATAATCCTCGATGCCCTTTATCTCCTCACCGAGCGCATCTTTTCCGCCTGCCATCGGCAGATTCAGATACTTATAAAACACCTTGCTCTTCTGTGGGTCGGCCAGAGCTTCGTCCACAGAATATGCCTTTGCTTTTTCCAGTGCGACCGCCTTCCGCAAGTCGCTGTCCTTGAAGGTCAGCACCTTGTAAGGGTCAAAGCCCAGCACGTTGTGATCACGGATGCCGTCTGCAATGCTGTACCGATGCAGTTCGTTGCCGAAAACGGTGGCGGTGGTGCTCATTTTCTTCTGGTTTTCGCCTTGGATCGGCGTACCGGTAAAACCAAAGAACAGTGCTTTCGGGAATGTATGCTTAATGGTCTGCATCATATCGCCAAAGGTGGAACGGTGGCACTCGTCCACGATAAAAACCAACCGCTTTGCGTTGATCAGCGCAATGTCCTTGGGGTTCAGCTTGTTTTGTGCATCATCCTTGATATTGCTCATCTTCTGGATGGAAGTCACGATGAGCGTATCGGACGGCGAAGTGCTTTTCAGCTTGTCCACAAGAACATCCGTGTTCTCGGTAGCTTGCACCTCCTCGTTTTCCCCTGCAAAGTTGCGGTATTCTTTCAGGCTCTGGGTGCCCAACTCGATTCGGTCCATCAGAAAAATCACTTTGTCCGCATCCTTGGAAGATGCAATCAGTTGAGCGGACTTGAAAGAAGTCATGGTCTTGCCGGAACCTGTGGTGTGCCAGATGTAGCCGCCGCGCTGCTGGTCATTCTCCCATTTCGCCTTGGAAACGGCATCCGAAATTTTGCTGGCAGCGTAGTACTGATAGCTGCGCATCACCTTCAAAATGCCATCGGAACCATCGGCAACGGTATAAAAGCCCACCAACATATGCGCCATCGGGATAGACAAAAGTGCCGTTGTAACGTCTTTCCAGTCGTTCATCGGCTCGTTGTAGAAGTCCGCCCAATGGAAATAGTAGCTGGGGTTGAATTGTCCTTCCGGGCCGGGATTGGCAAAGTAGACCGTTTCTTCCGGGTTCATGGCCACAAAAATCTGCACCAGCGAGAACAGTCCCGTAAAAATGCCCTCTGCCGCGTATTTTTCAATCTGGTTGCAAGCCTGTTTGATGGAAACACCGCTCTTTTTCAGTTCCATGTGAATGACCGGCATACCATTGATGAGCAGCATCAAATCGCCGCGGCGGTCATTCAAAATTTTGGACTTGGTGGGGAACTTTGGCTGCTCTGCGATCTGGTAGCGGCTAAGTCCGGCTGCAATTTCCAGACGGTCATAGATTTTCAGGGACACTTCTTTGCCGAAATTCAGCTTATCGTCAGGATTGTCACGCTTGATAAGCACACTTTTGCCGTTGATAAATTTATTCAGCTTCATCGGCGTTTTCGCATTCATGACCTGTTCCATGATCTGCTGCATCTCGCCATCCGTCAGCGGATAATCATTCAGTCGATCAATGCCACGGTTGTTTTCAAAAAGGATGTTCGCCCAGTTCTGGATCAGCTGCTGTTCGGTGTAGTTCTTCAGCACACCATCTTTCCAGCCGCGTTCTATCAGGAGCTTTACCACCGCCTCTTCAAAATCGGCTTCTTTTGTAAACGCCATAACGAACTCCTTTCGACTTTGCAAAAAGCACCTCTCTGCGAAGGCTTTTCTAATTTGTACAAGCTTTTCCAGCTTACGCTGATGAAGGGTGATAAGGGTGTCAAGTTTCTTCAATAGCCTGCCGATTTTTTCTTGCTCCACCTTATCTTCTGGCATAGTTGTATCAATATCAAAGAAATCATCTGCCGAGATATTCAGCAAGCCGTGATTTCTTGCGCCCTCTGCCGCACGCTCGGCAACGCCTCGATGCCAACGGTCAGTATCATAAAACACTGTCATAAAATCCGAGTCATCTTTTTCGGGATGCTTTAGTGCAAACACGATATAAAGCGTCGACAAAACGCCTTTTTCATACCAATCAAGCCGTTTAACAGCACCAAATGGGTATCCGTCCGAAGTGCTCTTGTTATAAGCAAATTCGCCGTTGTAGACCAGATAATAATTGCTCACATCACGACTGGCAACACGATTATTGAAATATGTGATCTGGTCAACCAAGCCGTCTTGTGCAGAAATTGTTAGCGGCAACCGCGATTCGTTATTCGTGTTTTTTCGGACAACTCTTTCAAACGCATCCCCTAACTTACGCTGTTCCCAAGTAGGAACAAATGCACACTTTCAGCAGCTATTTTCCACCGCCTACCGAATGTTCGCTGAAAATTTCACTCTCGGTTTTGCGTATTCGGTTCAAATTTTGATTTTTGACTCCCGATAGCTTTAAAACACAGCTGTTCCAAGCGTCTGACATTACCTTGATTTTCATTCATCAGCCTGTTTTGCATATTCTGAACGGGCAAGAGAAATTGCGTTGCTCCCTTAGCCAAACAACAAACGCCGATACGTCCATCTTCTGATTATGGGCAAATTGCACCACTTATTTTTATACAAACATCTTTTCAAGACAGGATTTCTTGATGTTTTGCAGCTTTTCCAACTTACGTTGATGAAGGGTGATAAGGGTGTCAAGCTTTTCAAAATATTGACTGATTCTTTTTTGCTCATCAAACGATGGCAGAAATGTTTTAATCTCTGAAAACTCAGTACGATTTATAATTTGCAATGTACCTGTTGCTGCTAAGACTTTCATTTTAGCTGACCACAACACGCTTTCAGTCAGGAGAAAATATGGTACATACTTGTTTTCGTCTGGAGTCAATCCGTTAATCTGCTGATTAAAACTTCCCGCATTAGCGAGCATTGTGTTTTTTCCAATGCTTGCTATACAAGTTACAAGTATCGTGTTTCTTGGAACAACTCGTGCCACTTTCTGCCCCGATGCACTTAGCTTCCTAGCGCTTTCACAAGTGATATTTTTAGTTATATCGGTTGGAGTAACCCATAATAATCCATCATCAGCGTAATATGCATCATTTGTTGTTGAGGGCGTGCTACCTGTAACTATTGTTCCTAATTCATCCAGCTTACGCTGTTCCCAAGGGTCAGTAAAACCCTTGAAGCGAATTTCCGGCACAGATGCCCCATTTTGGGGGAACATCTTGTCCAGCATGGACTTTTTGATATTCACTAGCTTCTCATACTTACGCTGATGAAGGGTGATAAGGGTGTCAAGTTTCTTCAATAGCCTGCCGATTTTTTCTTGCTCCACCTTATCTTCTGGCATAGTTGTATCAATATCAAAGAAATCATCTGCCGAGATATTCAGCAAGCCGTGATTTCTTGCGCCCTCTGCCGCACGCTCGGCAACGCCTCGATGCCAACGGTCAGTATCATAAAACACTGTCATAAAATCCGAGTCATCTTTTTCGGGATGCTTTAGTGCAAACACGATATAAAGCGTCGACAAAACGCCTTTTTCATACCAATCAAGCCGTTTAACAGCACCAAATGGGTATCCGTCCGAAGTGCTCTTGTTATAAGCAAATTCGCCGTTGTAGACCAGATAATAATTGCTCACATCACGACTGGCAACACGATTATTGAAATATGTGATCTGGTCAACCAAGCCGTCTTGTGCAGAAATTGTTAGCGGCAACCGCGATTCGTTATTCGTGTTTTTTCGGACAACTCTTTCAAACGCATCCCCTAACTTACGCTGTTCCCAAGGGTCAGTGAAGCCCTTGAACCGGAGGGCAGGTTTCTTCTCGTTATCCTGCATAATCATTCACCTCCCAGTAACTTTTTGAGTTCTGCAATGCCCTGCATGTCAAATTCATTTCCCTGCAAATCGTCCAGCAGCCCCAGCAATTCGTGCTCGGTGCTGGCGATCTGGCTCTCTACGTCCTCAAAAGTGGTTTCATATTTCTTGCAGACGGCATCCAACTGCTTCACAAAATCGTCCAGAACGGCATCCGGCAGACTGTTCAGATTTTCCATCAGGGGCAGGATCCACTTGCGATGCAGCAGGTCACGCACTTCTTCATCGGTCAGGTGCTCGATCACGCTCTTGGTGCGCTGGTGGAGGGCGGAGCTGTCGTCCTTGACCTGCTTTTTCAGGGTCTTTTCCTCGGCAAACAGCGCGTCCACATCCTTCAGAATGCTCATGGTGGCAGGTTCTACCTCCCGCGCTTTGATGGCCTTTTTGACTTCAGCGGCAACAAAGGCGTCCTTTGCGTCATTCACAAAGTTCTGCTCCTTGTCCTCCTCGCTCAGTTCGTCCAGATAGCTTTCATATTCTCCGGCGATTTCGGAGAGTCTGGTTTCCTTTGCCCGCAGCGCTGCTACTTCCTCGTGCATTTTAACGCTCTGCACCAACTCAAAGGGCAGCACATGACCCACCCAGCCGTCCTGTACTTCGGCATCCTTTTTCAGCACCATGTTGGGGTCTACCTGCTTGGTTGCAGCAAAACCCTCGGTCTGGATGATTTCAAGGTCAATGGCGATTTTCTTCCAGTCATCGTCCAAAAGCTGGTATGCTGCATAGCGGTCAACCAGCGGAATCTCTGCCAGCCGTGCAAAGATCTCCCGGCTCAGGCGTTCTTCCTCGCCGGCAGCATTCAGCTGCGTCATGCCGTCGATGAGTGCGGACTTCAAGTAGGCATCAAAGTCACCGAAAGCATTCTGGAAAGCGGTCTTGAACGCCACCACATCCGGGTGGGACAGAACAGCGTTCTTTAAATTGGCCACATTCAGACGGCAATAGGCTTCGTTGTCCGGGCTGAACAGAGCCGCTTTCAGGTGCGGGAATGCTGTCCAGTAGGCAGACAGGTCTTGCAGTTCGGCCTCGGGAATGCCGCCAAACATGGAAGCGTAAATATCCCAGCTCTCAGCCTTTTCCGAGGAATCCACATACCGGGGGATGTTCAGGTTGTAATCATTCTGGATAATCTCTGCGCGGGATACTCTGCGTGCGAACTTTTCGATTTTCTCCGGGCGTTCCTTGTAAGCATCCACAATGCGTTTGATGTCACAGGCACGCAGCTTGTTGTTTTTGCCGTCCTTCTCAAAGCCCTTAGACGCATCAATAATCAGAACGTCCGAATCCTTTTTATTCTTCCGCAGCACCATGATGATGGTGGGAATGCCTGTGCCGAAGAAAATATTGGCGGGCAGACCGATGATTGCATCAATGTTGTTGTGGTCAATCAGATTTTTGCGAATTGTACCTTCTTCACCGCCACGGAATAGAACACCGTGGGGCAGAACGATGGTCACAATGCCGTCATTGCGGATATGATACAGGTCGTGCAGCAAAAAGGCGTAGTCTGCCTTGCCTTTGGGGGCAAGGCCGTAATCCGAAAAGCGCGGGTTGTTCTCTTTGTCGTTCGGATTCCACGCCTGCGAATATGGGGGATTTGATACCACCGCATCCACAAACAGCGGGTCGTAGGTGTTGACCGGGTCGTTTTCTTCAAAGTACGGCCAATCTTCCTCCAGCGTATCGCCGTTGCGCGTTACAATGTTGTCGGGCAGAATGCCGCGCATGACAAGGTTCATGCGGGTCAGGTTGTAGGTGTTTTCCTTCAACTCCTGTGCGTAGTATTTGATGTTGTTGCCATTGCCCATATACCGTGCGGCACACTGACCAATGTTGATCAGCAGCGAACCGGAACCGCTGGTGGGGTCGTAAATTTTGATCTCTTCCCGGTCTTTCAGGTGGTACGCCACGATTTCAGACATGAGCAGCGAAACTTCGTGCGGCGTGTAGAACTCGCCGGCCTTCTTGCCTGCGTTTGCTGCAAAGTTGCTGATCAGATATTCGTAGATAAAGCCGAGAACATCATAATCCTGCTTGCCGTCCATGGGAATATCTTTGATGAGATAGATCAGGTCGCGAATGGCCTTTGTCCGCGCACCGGAGCTTTCACCCAGTTTAGACAGGCCGGTTTGCAGCGTAGCAAAGACACCGTCAAACACCTTTTTGTGGTGCGGGTCAATCAAACGGCTGAATGCTTGCAGTGCTACCGTCACATCATCGGCCTTGAAGTCACTGCCTTTACTGATCCATGTGGAGAACAGATTGTCATAAGCGATAAAATAGCCGACATTCTTCCGAACGGTATCCAGCGTTTCGGCATCGTCTTCGGTCAGATCCGGCAAGTATTCATCTGTCCAGTCATTCTCTTTCAGCCATTTGACTTCTTTGTCCGACAGAAATTTATAAAACATGAAGCCCAGAATGTAATCCTTGTACTCGTTGGCTTCGATTTTAGAGCGCATCTTGTTGGCAGATTCCCAGATTTTCGATGCGAGTTGCTGCTTGTTCATGCTATTCCTCCCAGTGGCCTGCAATAGTGCATTTTTAGAATTTTTAATCGGACAGCCTCTCCGATTTTATGCGTGTGTTCATTGAACCAATTATACAAAACCGCCACCCGGTTTGCAATGCGAATGAAAAGTTTCTCAATCGCATTCGCAGAACCATAACCGTGGCAAGCAGAGCCTTTGTGCGCACAAAGGCTAAATTCGCACGCAGAATTAAAATTCTGCTGTGTTCATTCGCTTGTTGGGATGCAATCCCAATCCCTGTAATCATCACAATTCCGTGATGGCTGCGCACTCCTATGTCGCATCCAAAAAGCGTTTTGCAAAAACGCGTAGCCTGCATCCGTCGGATGCAGTTCAGGGGTTTGGGATTTCCCAACAAGCATTTTGCAACGCAAAATGGTCTTTGTATATACGAAGACACTGCTTGCCACTGCTATGAACGCCTTTTGAATTGCAAAATGATTTTTCAGTTGCTATAC
>OLPC01002827.1_pt1 | contig 12407 bp, 10 predicted proteins | sample 1672341 | NCBI WGS metagenome assembly OLPC01 (sample SAMEA3136673, study PRJEB25190) | human gut metagenome | reverse complement strand
ATGCTATCTTTTATTTTTTCTCTAAATACCTGAAGACTTTCAATCATAAAATTAAAAGAATTCAAGCTGGTGGATGTATGTTAAACGTGATTGCTTTTTGATTTATGTGGTGGTAGACAGGAAGTTATTATAAACACCAATACAGTAAAACATACACACTCCGTAGAAGTTTGAATAACGTAAATTATTTGAATATTATAAAAAGAGATCATGTGTCGGCAACCGTACGAACACGTCTGCACTTAGCGAGTGGATGGTCGAATGACCATTCAGGAGCTTAGTACAGCTACGTGAGAGTCCGAACGAAAGTGGGTTGCAGACACATGATCTCTTTTTATAATATTCCACCAATAATTTCCGCTATTCAAAATTTTACATTTAACAAAAACTTTACACAACTCTTCTTTTTGATTTTACATTTCCCAAGTAACATAATATCTGTAATTGATACGAACACAAAGTTCAAAAGGAGAGAAAGAACTATGAGAAAGAAATTATTAACATTAGCAGTAGCAACAGTAGCAGCATCAAGCCTTTTAACAGGATGTGGCGGAAGCTCAAGTAACGATAAGAAAGCAGCATCTGATGAAAATATCACAGCAGTATCCAGAGAAGATGGATCAGGAACGAGAGGAGCTTTCATTGAGTTATTCGGAATTGAACAGAAAGATAAAGATGGAAATAAAGTAGATAAAACAACATCAAGTGTACAGATCACAAACTCAACATCTGTCATGATGACAACAGTTGCAGAAAACAAAGCAGCCATCGGATACATATCTTTAGGATCTTTAAATGACACAGTAAAAGCAGTTAAGATCGACGGAGCTGAGGCGAGTGTTGATACTGTAAAAGATGGATCATACAAGATCGTTCGTCCATTTAATATCGTAACAAAAGATAAATTAAGCAAACAGGCTCAGGACTTTGAAAACTACATCATGAGTGCAGATGGACAGAAGATCATTCAGGATAATGGATATATCAAAGCAGACGAGAAAGCACCAGCTTACAAATCAAACGGAGCCAAAGGTAAAGTTGTTGTTGGTGGATCTTCTTCAGTAACACCAGTTATGGAAAAATTAAAAGAAGCATATGCAAAAGCAAACAAAGACGTAACAGTTGAAGTACAGCAGAGTGACTCAACAACAGGTGTTACAAATGCGATCGAAGGAACATGTGATATCGGTATGGCATCTCGTGATCTTGCAGACAGCGAAGTTAAAAAAGGTGCAAAAGCAACAGTTATCGCAAAAGATGGTATCGCAGTTATCGTAAATAAAGACAGTAAAGTTGATGAATTAACAAGTGCTCAGGTAAAAGACATCTACACAGGAAAAACAACAAAATGGGCAGACATTAAATAAGAAAGAATCATCGATATAAAGGAATGGTAATAATGAAGAAATATTCAGAAAAAATCATGCATGTCGTATTTTTACTCGCAGCATGTGCCTCAATTTTGGCAGTAATTTTAATCTGTGCATTTCTGTTCGTAAATGGTATTCCTACAATCGGGAAAATCGGACTTGGAAATTTTGTTTTAGGTAAGATCTGGATGCCAAAGAGTGGAATCTTTGGCATTTTCCCGATGATCATAGGAAGTATTTATGTAACAGCAGGAGCAATTTTGGTTGGAGTTCCAGTTGGAATTCTTGCTGCGATCTATATGGCAAAGTTTTGTAATGAAAAAGTGTATAAAATAGTAAAACCAGCAGTTGATCTTCTGGCAGGAATTCCATCGGTTGTTTATGGATTCTTTGGAATGGTAGTTTTAGTACCAGCTTTTCGTAATATATTTGGAAATGGTAACTGTGTATTTACAGCATCTATCTTACTTGGGATCATGATCCTGCCAACGATCATCGGAGTATCTGAAAGTGCGATCCGAGCAGTCCCAGATAGTTATTATGAAGGGTCCTTAGGACTTGGAGCAAGTCATGAGCGAAGCGTATTCTTCGCAGTGTTACCTGCAGCAAAATCAGGTATTCTTGCAGGGATCGTTTTAGGGATCGGACGTGCGATCGGTGAGACAATGGCGGTAGTAATGGTAGCTGGAAATCAGGCGATCATCCCAGATGGAATGTTCTCAGGAGTTCGTACTTTGACATCCAATATCGTTCTTGAAATGGGATATGCGACAGACCTTCACAGAGAAGCACTGATCGCAACAGCAGTTGTATTATTTGTATTTATCTTAATGATCAACCTGTGCTTTGCAGTATTAAAGAGCAAGGAGGAACGTTAAAGTGGAAGCGGTGAAAGAAATGGAATCAGTAGAAAAGATCCAAGCGATCAATAAAACGTCTTGGATACAAAGAATGAAATCATATAAAAGAACGCCGTTATCCTTTGTATTATGGCTTCTTGTAAATGTTGCGATGATCGCAACTGTCGCAGTACTTGCATATTTGATCGTTTATATTCTTGTAAATGGAGTACCATACTTAAATTCACAATTATTTGAATTAAAATATACAAGTGAAAATGCATCGGTATTCCCAGCAATCATTAATACCTTGATCATGACAGTATTATCTTTGGTATTAGCAGTACCACTTGGAATTTTTGCAGCAATTTATTTAGTAGAGTATGCAAAACGTGGAAATAAATTAGTTGAGGTTGTTCGTTTAACAGCAGAAACATTATCAGGAATTCCATCGATCGTGTATGGATTATTCGGTATGTTATTTTTCGTAAAAGCTTTGGGATGGGGATTATGTCTGTTATCTGGAGCAGCAACAATGGCGATCATGATCTTACCTTTGATCATGAGAACAACCGAAGAAGCATTAAAGTCTGTGCCAGATTCTTTTAGAGAAGGAAGCTTTGGACTTGGAGCAGGAAAACTAAGAACAGTATTTTGTATTATCTTGCCATCAGCAGTTCCAGGAATCTTATCTGGAGTTATTTTAGGAATCGGACGTATCGTCGGTGAGACGGCAGCATTAATGTATACAGCAGGTACGATCGCAGAAATCCCTGCAAATGTTATGGGATCAGGACGTACACTGGCACTTCATATGTATGTATTATCATGCGAAGGATTACATATCAATCAGGCATATGCAACAGCAGTTGTGTTACTTCTGATCGTGCTTGTGATCAACGCCGTATCTTCATTTATCGCAAAACGAATTACGAAAGGGTAACCAATTATGGATAGTAAAATGAAAGTTGAAAACCTTGACCTGTATTATGGAAAATTCAAGGCTTTAAAAAATATTAATCTGGATCTTCCTAAAAATGAGATCACAGCATTTATCGGACCATCTGGATGTGGTAAATCTACACTTTTAAAATCATTAAACCGAATGAATGATCTTGTAGAAGGTTGTAAGATCACAGGTAAAGTAACATTAGACGGAGATGATATTTATGGTGAGATGGATGTCAATTTATTAAGAAAACGAGTTGGAATGGTATTCCAGAAACCAAATCCATTTCCAATGAGTATTTATGACAATATTGCATATGGACCAAGAACTCATGGAATCCGAAGCAAAGCAAAATTAGATGATATCGTAGAAAAATCTTTAAGAAATGCAGCAATCTGGGATGAATTAAAAGATCGTTTAAAGAAAAGCGCTTTAGGGCTTTCTGGAGGTCAGCAGCAGAGACTTTGTATCGCGAGAGCGTTAGCTGTAGAACCTGAAGTTTTACTAATGGATGAACCAACTTCAGCTCTTGATCCAATTTCTACTTCCAAAATTGAAGATCTTGCGGTAGAATTAAAATCAAAGTATACGATCATCATGGTAACACATAATATGCAGCAAGCAGTCAGAATTTCTGATAATACAGCATTCTTCTTATTAGGAGAGATGGTAGAATATGGGAAATCAGATCAGCTATTTTCTATGCCACAGGATAAGAGAACAGAAGATTATATTACAGGAAGGTTTGGGTGATTTAGATGAGAAATCGATTCGACAGACAGCTGCTTAAGTTAAATCAAGAGATGATCGACATGGGTTCTTTATGTGAAGAGATGATCACAGCTGCGGCCAAGATCGTTGCGACAAGAGATAAAGAACTGATGGATGATATTGTAACAATGGAAGAAGAAATCAATCAGAAGGAAAGAGATATCGAACGTATCTGTATGAAACTTCTGATGCAGCAACAGCCAGTGGCAAGCGATCTGCGTGTTATATCAGCAGCTATGAAGATGGTATCTGATATGGAACGTATCGGAGACCAGGCATGTGATATTACTGGAATCGTTAAAAAAGATACAGAAGTTCTTACGATCAGAGAGAACACACATCTTGATAAGATGGCAAAAGCTACGATCAGTATGGTAAGCAAGAGCATACAATCTTTTATTAAACAGAATCTGATAATCGCGCATGAAGTGATCGAACAGGATGACACTGTGGATGAATTATTTAACAGAGTTAAGAAAGAAACGATCTCACTGATTCATGAAGATCCTGGGAAAGGAGAAGAGTGTGTAGCCATCGTCATGATCGCCAAGTATTTTGAGCGAATCGGAGATCATGCAAGCAATATCGCAGAATGGGTCGAATTTGCAATCACTGGGGAATATAAAGGAGGAAGCTTGTGATTTTTGTTGTAGAAGACGATCCGAATATCAGAGAACTGGTGACATATACCTTACAAAGTACCGGATTTGATGCCTGTGGATTTGAAAATGGATCAGAGTTTTTAAAAGCTTTAAGTGATGGAGAGAAGCCAGAACTGGTATTATTAGATATTATGCTTCCAGGAGAAGACGGAATATCGATTTTAGGAAAACTTCGCAAAAAATCAGCGACCAGAGATCTGCCGATCATTATGATGACAGCAAAGGGAACAGAGTATGATAAAGTACTCGGACTTGATAGTGGGGCAGATGATTATATTACAAAACCATTCGGAATGATGGAACTTGTATCCAGAGTCAAAGCGGTATTGAGACGTTCCAGCAGAAATGAAAAAAAAGACGAGATCGTTGTTGGACAATTAAAGATTTATCCAAATAAACATAAAGTAAAATCCTGTGGGAATGAAGTGACATTAACCAATAAGGAATTTAAACTATTATGTTTATTGGTAGAGAGTAAAGGAAATGTATTAAACAGAGATCAGCTGCTTACAAATATCTGGGGATATGATTTTGATGGTGAGACAAGAACTGTCGATGTTCATATTCGTTCATTAAGGCAGAAGCTTGGAGAATGTGGAAAGCTTATCGAGACGGTCAGAGGAATCGGTTACCGGATCGGAGGCAACGAATCATGAAAATGAAACAAAAGATATTAAACAACATGGTATACATCGCAGTTGTAGCTGTGCTGATCACGACAACGCTTATTGGAATGTTTACATATTATCGTTATATGGAACAGATAAAAACAGGAATGAAAGATGAGGCGGCCTATTTGGCGGCTTCACTTAATTTTGAGGATCAGCAAAATCTCGATAAATATAAAAATATTACAATCACAAGGATTACAAGGATCGCTAAGGATGGAACGGTTATTTATGACAGCAGCGGGAAAGAAAAATCCATGGGAAACCATAAGAATCGTACAGAAGTCAAAGAAGCATTTAAACATGGACATGGGGAAGATACTCGTATGTCAATGACATTACGAAAACAGACTTATTATTATGCGCTGAAGTTAAAAGATGGAACGATTCTTCGGATGAGCCGGGAGACCCAGACGATCGTAAGACAGATGGAAGATATCATTCCGATCATCGCCTTGATTCTTGCAGTTGTAACGATATTATCTGTGATATTATCAAGAATGTCGACAGATCGTATCGTAGAACCAATCAACCAGATAAATTTGATACATCCAAAACAGAACAAAACATATAGTGAGTTGACGCCATTGCTTGATAAGATTGAAAAACAGAATATGGATATAGAAAGACAGATCAAAGAGATCAAAGAAGCAGAAAATATGCGCAAAGAATTTTCAGCCAATGTATCCCATGAACTAAAAACTCCATTGACTACGATTTCAGGATACGCTGAATTAATGAAAGATGGGCTGGTGAAACCAGAAGACATGCCAAGATTCTCTGCAACGATCTATGATGAAGCAAGAAGATTGATCTCGATGATCGAAGGAATCATCAAACTCTCAAGACTCGATGAAAATAGAGTGGAATTAGACTGGAAAGATGTCGATCTCTATGAATTAGCATTCAGTATCAAGAATGATCTGAAGCGAAGAAGTGAAGAAGAAAATGTAGCTATTCATATCCGCGGAATTCATACGAAGATCCGAGGAGTTACACAGATCCTTTACGAAATGTTTTTTAATGTATGCGAGAATGCTATTAAATACAATCATCCTGGCGGAGAAGTCGTATTCACGATTTCAAAAATGGGCGATTACCCAACAGTTATTGTAGAAGATACCGGAATTGGTATTCCAAAAGAAGACATTGATCGTATATTTGAACGTTTTTATCGTGTAGATAAGAGCCATTCAAACCAAAAAGAAGGCTCAGGACTCGGATTATCCATTGTAAAACACGGAGCAAAATTCCATCATGCAGAGATGGAAGTAGAAAGCGAAGTGGGAAAAGGAACAAAGATCACGGTTGTATTTCCACGGCAAAATTCTGATTTGTAGGTAGGTTTATGTGTATGTTTTACTGTATTGGTATTTATTATAACTTTCTGTTTGCCACTACATAAATTGAAAAATGGATAGCGTTTAACATATATCCATTTGCTTGGATTTTCTTAATTTTATGATTGAAAGTCTTCAGGTATTTAGAGAAAAAATGAAAGATAGCATGTGAGCAACGATCGAATTCCATAGGAGTTTTGATAGAATCGCAGCTGGATCGGGCGATTGTTTGAGCGTCAAAGACTACTGGTTTCAGTAACTTTCAACGCGAGTTATCGCAGGAGATCCAGCGGATAAGCGTTCTGTCAAAACTCCGTCAATGGAATTCGTGTTGCACATATGCTATCTTTCATTTTTTCTCTAAATACTCGATGACCTTCAACTCATACAATTGAAAATCTAATTGAAGTGTGGTTTATCATAAGTAAATGACACATCTGATCTATAAACACTACGGAACTGACTATACATGATCGTAGCGATCTGTTTTGCATAGGATGGATCTGTTGCGTATTCGTGCCATAGATAATTGATATTTGGGTTGTAACGGAATTTATAAAGTGTATTTTGATGATAAGTCTGATTATGGATATAGTCTTGGCTTACATACTTAGCGGCACCATAAATTGCTGCATCGACACTTGTCCAGCCTTGATAATATGCATAGCTGAATCCGCAAAGCTGAGGATTACTATCATAGGCTTTGATTCCGTAGAGGTTGTACACCATCTTCTTAGAAATTGTGGATGTTTTATATTTTCCATTGACAGTCTTAAATCCTGTGACATTTCCAGAACTATCTCTTACAACAGAACTTCCAGAAACAACGGTTGTGATCGCTTTTCCCTGAGATAAGGTGCTTGTACCATATCCAGTTTCAAGAATTGTCTGGCATAGTAAATATACAGGATCGATATTATACTGTTTTGCAGCAGCGATCAAGACATTTCCTTTATTTCTTAAGACACTGTTTGATCTTAATTTACTATTTAATAAGTTATTATATGCAGTTGAATCAACTTCACGATATGTATCCAGTGTTAAGAACTGAAAATTATTTGTTGTATCCTTTGATGGATTGATATAGCTTGTGTAAGTCGATGTACTGATGCTCTTGCCGCCGTAAGTTGGATGTTGTTTCTTCTCTGCAGTTACATAAGCTGATAAACTCTTGTTGTAATTTGTATACTGCACAGAACCACTTGGTTGTGTTTGGACCTGTGTTGTTGAATCTGAAGGAATGACAGGCTGTGTGATATAGATCCTTTTTGAAGAAGAACTATACTTATAATTTAATCCCAGTCCTTTGACGATCGCATTAGCAGGAATTAAGATGATAGTCTTCTTTGTCTTATAATATTTTACCTTTGTAGGGGCAACGCTGAAGGTTTTCTTTACCCCATTTAAGTAGTATGTACGTTTTCCTACATAAGCTGTCAGTGTGTCATCGCCATTCTTAAGGATCAGTTTTCCACTGCTCTTAGAGTAAGTACGTTTGACTTTCGGACCCTGCTTTACAAGATAGTCATAATAAGGGATCATATTGACTTTATTGATCTGAATGCCAACATATTTAGAAGACAGGTTCTTATTTGCATAGCTGACATGTAATTGTTTCCCTTTATAGTAACGTGTTTTGCCGCTGTAGCGGATCTTAAGACTTGCTGCCTGTACAGAGTTTGCAGGTACGATACCACCGATACATGAAACAGTTAATGCTGCAGCAAGTATTTTTTTATAATACATTGATACTCCTCCTTTTATACTCTTCTAGAATAGCACAAGATTCATGGAAACTCAATAAATATGTAATAGAAATGTAACAAAAAACAGAGGATAAGGTTTGACAAAGCAAGAGAACTTTGCTATTATAAAACAAGCACTTTAGCATGGTAGTGTGCTGATTGAATAAAATATATAAAGGAGCGATAAAGTTATGAAAAAGTTTTTAGTCGGGTTATTAACAGTCGCACTTGCAGCATCTATGCTTGTAGGATGCGGTAAGAAAGAAGAAAAGAAGAAGGCAGATAACTCATTGAAAGATGTACAGTCTAAGAAAGAATTAATCCTTGGATTAGATGCATCATTCCCACCAATGGGATTTACAGATAAGAAACAGAATATCGTAGGATTTGATATTGATCTTGCGAAAGAAGTTACAAAGAGAATGGGCATCAAATTAAAATTACAGCCAATCAACTGGGATTCCAAAGAACAGGAACTTGACACAGGAAAGATCGATTGTATCTGGAATGGTCTGACAGTCAGCCCAGATAGAAAGAAAGTTATGTTATGTTCTGAATCTTATATGGATAACCATCAGGTATTAGTTGTTCCAGCAAAGAGTAAGATCAAGTCTTTAAAAGATGTCAAGAAACAGACAGTTGGTGTACAGAAAGGATCTACAGCAGCAGATGCAGTTGACAGCACAAAAGAATTAAAAGATGCAGATATCCAGTTATTAGGAGATAACGTACAGATCTTAAATGACCTTGGAAATGGTTTAGATGCAGCGGTTATGGATGAAGTTGTAGCTAAATATTACACAAAGAAAGATGCTGGTAAATACAAAGTATTAGAAGACAGTGTAACAACAGAAAAATATGTGATCGGATTTAGAAAAGATGATAAGGCACTTTGTAAGGAAGTGATCAAACAGTTAAAAGCAATGGCTAAAGACGGTACATTAAAGAAGATCAGCACAAAATGGTTTGATGAAGACATCACAACGATCAAATAAAAAATTTTAAGGAAGAAAGGGCTTTCGTGCTAAAGCCCTTTTTCCATTTATAAAAGTATTATAAAGGAAATAACCCGTCCCTTATAAATATAGATAAAAATAAGTAATATAGGAGTAGAAAATTATGGATGGAATACAAAGTTTTCCAGAGATTGTAAAGTTATTAATTGAAAATGGTCTGCAAGCAACATTAACATTGTTCTTTCTGACTTTGATTTTTGGATTGATTCTTGGTATGATAATTGCTAAAGGAAGAATGTCAAAGCTTCTGATCATTCAGATGCCAATTCGATTTTTCCTATTGATCATGAGAGGGACACCACTGATCCTGCAGTTATATGGATTCTATTTTGGATTATATTATGTCGCAGGGTTAAGCCTTGACCGTATGACAGCGGCGGTTATCAGCTTTTCCTTAAACTATGCAGCATATTTTGCAGAGATTTATCGAAGTGGTATTCAGGCAATTCCAAAAGGTCAGTATGAAGCAGCGAAAGTATTAGGATTTAACAGATCACAGACATTCTTTAAGATCATTTTACCTCAGGTTGTAAAGATCATCACACCATCTCTTGGAAGTGAGTGTATGACATTGGTTAAGGATACATCCTTAGCTCATGTTATTGGTGTTATGGAGATTTACGTTGTGGCAACAAACCAGATGGCACGAAGCCGTGGAATGATCTACCTTGTTGTAGCAGGTATTTTCTACCTGATCATGAATGCTATTGTATCAAAAGTATTCTCAGTCATTGAGAAAAGAATGAACTATTATCGTTAGGGAGGAAAGAAGATGAGTATTTTATCCGTTAAAAACTTAGAGAAGAAATTCGGAGATCTTACCGTATTGAAAGACATTTCCTTCGACATCAATGACGGCGAGATCATTTCGATCATTGGATCATCAGGATCAGGAAAATCAACATTACTGCGTTGTATGAATCAGTTAGAGACGATCACATCTGGAACGATCACGATCGATGGAAAGACTTTGGTTGAGACAAAGAATGGAGCACCAGTCTACGCAGGCAAAGATATTTTGAAAGAAATTTTAATGGAAACAGGATTTGTATTTCAGAACTTTAACCTGTTTCCACACTATAGTGTTCTAAGAAATGTAATGGAAGCCCCTGTATGTGTTGCAGGAGTACCTAAGAAACAGGCAGAAGAGAAGGCAAGGGAGCTGTTAAAGAAATTAGGTCTTGAGACAAAGGCAGATGCTTATCCATGTGAATTATCCGGTGGACAGTCACAGCGAGTATCGATCGCAAGAGCATTAGCCTTGGAACCAAAAATCTTGTTCTTTGATGAACCGACTTCTGCACTTGATCCAGAGCTTACTGGAGAAGTATTAAAAGTCATCAAATCACTGACAGATCTAAATATCACGATGGTGATTGTCACACACGAGATGGCTTTTGCAAAAGAAATTTCAGACAGGATCATTTTTATGGATAAAGGAGTCATCATTGAAGATGCATCTCCAGATGAGGTATTCAGTTCTGATAATGAAAGAACAAGAGAATTCCTTGGAAAATACCATGATGTAAACTAGAAATGATAGCAATTGCTAGAAGGGAGAAAAAACGATGGTTAAAGATATGCCGAATAAGTTTTCAGAGGTAACCCCTGAGATCAAAGAACTGGCTAAGAAATGTAATAAGAAGATTGATGAAGAGTTGTTTGCAAAATATGATGTAAAAAGAGGTCTTCGTAAACGTAATGGTGAAGGTGTCCTTGCAGGATTAACTGACATTTCCATGATCAATGCTTATACCATGATCGACCGTGAAATCGTGCCGTGTGAAGGTAAATTATATTACCGCGGAATTGATATCGAGGATATCGTAAAGGGATTTATCGAAGAAGATCGTTTTGGATTTGAAGAAACAGCATACTTACTGTTGTTTGGAGAACTCCCTAAAAAGGACCAGTTAAAACAGTTTGAAGGAATGCTTGGAGAATACAGACAGCTTCCTACAAACTTTGTAAGAGATATCATCATGAAAGCACCAAGCCGTGACATGATGAATACATTAGCACGAAGCGTCTTAACATTATTTTCATATGATGACAATGCAAGTGACATTTCACTGCCAAATGTACTGCGTCAGTGCATTCAGCTGATCGCATTATTCCCTGTACTTTCTGTATATGCATATCAGGCATACAATCATTATGAGAGAGGAGAAAGTTTATTCATTCATCTTCCAGATCCAGAACTTTCTACAGCAGAGAATATCCTTCATCTGTTAAGACCAGACAGCAAATATACAAAACTGGAAGCAAGATTACTAGATATGGCGTTAGTGCTTCATGCAGAGCATGGTGGAGGTAACAACTCTACGTTCACAACACACGTTGTATCATCTTCAGGAACAGATACATATTCAGCGATCGCAGCAGCCCTTTGCTCATTGAAAGGTCCAAAACATGGTGGAGCAAACATTAAAGTCGTACAGATGTTCGACGATCTAAAAGCCAATGTCAAAGACTGGTCCAATGAAGAAGAAATTCGTGAATATTTATTAAAACTGCTGAATAAAGAAGCATTCGACAAAGCAGGATTGATCTATGGTATGGGACATGCAGTATATTCATTATCAGATCCACGTTCCAAGATTCTTTCACGCTTCGTAAAACAGCTTTCTGAAGAAAAAGGAAAAGAAGAAGAATATCAATTGTATGCAACGGTAGAACGTCTTGCCAAACAGGTCATTGGTGAGAAGAGAAAGATCTACAAAGGAGTCAGCGCAAACATCGACTTCTACAGTGGATTTATCTACAGCATGTTAGGATTACCACATCAGTTATATACACCATTATTTGCAATCGCACGTATCGTAGGATGGTCAGCACATCGAATGGAAGAGTTGATGAATGGTAATCGTATTATTCGTCCGGCTTATAAAGCTGTGGCACCACATAGAGAATATACACCAATTGATGAAAGATAAATTGTGATTGAATGACGGAAATTATTGGTGGAATATTATAAAAAGAGATCATGTGTCTGCAACCCACTTGCGTTCGGACTCCCACGTAGCTGTACTAAGCTCCTGAATGGT
>OLPC01002822.1_pt1 | contig 12424 bp, 24 predicted proteins | sample 1672341 | NCBI WGS metagenome assembly OLPC01 (sample SAMEA3136673, study PRJEB25190) | human gut metagenome | reverse complement strand
CAAAAAGAAAATAGCTTTATATAAAGTACGATATATATTATTGGCATGATATTGGCATAAAATAGCCTTATTTTTCACCTATTTTCACTAGTTTTTTATAAAATTTATATGTTATCTAAAGAAAGAGGGAAAATTACATGGCAGTAAAAAAAGATGAAAAAACAGGTACGTGGTATTTCTATGGTTCGTACAAAATGAAGAACGGAAAGTATAGACAATACAAGAAACGTGGCTTTCCAAAAAAGAAGGATGCAGTAAAAGCAGAGATCATATTCAAAGAGAATGCGAAAGACCCATACAAAAACATTACACTTGAGGAATTATTTAATGTTTATGCAGCTTATACAGAAAAGAGAATAAAAGAAAGTACCTATAAAGTTCAGAACAGATTGCTTGAAAGATGGATTGATATTTTAGGTGATGTAAACATAAAATCTATCACAACCAACGATATAGAGGTTGCAATGGAATTAATGCTTAATAACGTAGGATATGAAACCGCAAAGAACTATTTATCTAGAATCAATAAGATGATGCGGTTTGCAGTTCGTAAAGGATATTTAGAAACTAATCCTTGTTCCCCGATAGAATTGTTCAAAGACCCAAACGAAAAGAAAACAGAAATGCAGTATTGGACTTTGGAACAATTTAATTTATTCATTCCTTATGTTGAAAATCCTTTGTATCATCTTCTATTCACGAATCAATTTTATATGGGGATGAGAATTGGTGAAACACTGGCTTTGACTTGGGAGGATGTAGATTTAGAAAAAATGTTATTGTGGTTAAAAAAACATGGTCAAAAGATTTACATAAAATCACAACTCCAAAAACTCCAAACAGTTATAGAACGATTACAATGCCCAAGTTCTTATCTGATGAATACAGAGAATTTAAAGAGATGTTGGATGTTCCTGAGAAATCGTTTGTGTTCGGTATAGATATGCCCGTATGCAATACGACAGTTAGGACAAGGATGAGAGAAGCTATTAAAATTGCAAATGAAAACAATGAAGAACAAATACCTATCATTCGTATACACGATTTAAGACACTCATGTGCTTCTTACATGATTGGCAATATGGTAAGAGATGGAAGCTCACATTTTAGCTTATATGACGTTGCAAAGCGTTTAGGAGACAATCTAAGCACTGTATTGAGTGTTTATGCTCATTGGCTACCTCAAGCAGATAAAGGAATCGCAAAGTTTATGGATAAAGATAATGCACTAGATTAATTTCTAGTGCTTTTTTGTTTGCAAAAAGAAAAACACACCCTTTAACGAGTGTGCTTTTCATGAAATAGAGAGAGATGAAAATACAGTTGCCTATTTACAGGCACTTAAAGTTTACCATGTTTCATTGCGGACGTTTTGTGCTACCAAAACAATACAAATTATTTATATCATCCTCTATCATTTATTATTTTTGGTATTGATCTATTAAATCGGCTAAGTGTTGTAGTGAGACACCATACAAATTACACAACCATTTAGCATCTTCAAAGTATACATTTTTTCTACCGTTTTCGATTTCCGAAAGCCATGATTTCGTTTTTCCCCTTCTTTCTGCTACCTCTAACATTGTGTAATTAGCTTTGTTTCTCAATTCCTTCAATGCTTGTCCTTGGTATTCAAATTTGTTCATGTCCTCACCTCTTTCATTTATACATTATAATTATAAGCACTAAATTAAATACCTATCTAAAATATAACATAAAGTACACTGAAAGATAACATAATTATAAAAAAAATAAAAAAAGTTATTGACTAGAGTACAATAATATAGTACTATATGAGTGTAAGTTAACTAATAGTGTATGGAGGAGGTTAAGGATGGAGAAAATGACTATTAAACAAATCCGAGTCGGATTGAACATGACTCAGAAACAAATGGCTAAATACCTTGGTATTTCTACTGTTAGTTATACTAACAAAGAAATTGGAAAAAGACGTTTCTACTTTGATGAAGTAAAAAGAATATGTGAATTAGCTAAGATTTCAATTGAAGTTGTAAAAATTGAAGTTGCAAAAGCTATCTAACTTATTTTTTTAAAATCAAAGTATACTAACAGAGTACTTAGAAGGGGTGAATGAAATGACAGAACCAAGTAGAAGATTAAATTCAATTAGTTTAATCCGTGAATCAACAGAAACAGAAAACAAAGTGTTAGATCTTCTAATCAAGAACGGATGTTCTAATGAAGATTTATTAAACGTATCTTCAATGCTTCAAACAATTTATATGTGTGGATTTGAAGTTGGGAAAAGATGTGTAAAGGAATGAAAGTGTTGCTTGGATATAGAGACATCATGGAACTTGGTGTTTCTAAAAAGACTGCATACAAGATGTTGAATCTTATATGTGAAACGGAGGCTTACAAAAAGTCAAATCTATCCAAAATGATAGATACAAAGAAAGTTCCAACAAAGTTATTTATCAGGATGTTTCCTGAGTTCAAAGAAAGGTGTGAACAACATGATGGATGTAGATGATTTAAGAGAGTTAGATGACAACAGATACATTGATGAATATGAGGAGGAAGAACAAGATGAGTACAGTTACGAAGACTACTGCTACGACTTCTGCAAAGCAGAAAGAGACGAAGAAGCCTGGTTCTAGATCAACTGCAAAGAAGAAAGCAGTTGAATTAGGTGATTGCATCACGCTTCCTTCTTTTGCTAATAACGAGTACGAAACTCATTACTCAATGCTAGTTAGAAGTCAAAAACAAACGCATATGGTTAATTGTGCTGCTAAGTTTAATTACATTTGCTCGTTAATCTGTTTATTAGTTTCTCTAGCTTTCATGGTGATAGCTAATTGGTACATAAGAGGTTTGTAAGATGACACAAACAGAAAGAGTTATCAAGCATCTAAAGGAGCATGGTTCTATCACTCCTTTAGAAGCGATTAGAGAGTATGGAATCACTCGTTTAGGTGCTCGTATATGGGATTTAAGAGACTTGGGATATGAAATTGAAACTCAAACTGAAACTTCAAAAAATCGGTTTGGAGATAAAATATCATATGCAAAATACATATTGAAAGGAGAAGTTAAAAAATGAATCTGTATCAAGACACTGAAAAGTTTAGTGTTGAAAAGTATGGAAGTCATGAAGAGTGGTTAAAAAAGCGTGGTCGTGGTATTGGTGGTTCAGATGCAGCTTGTTTCATGGATTTGAACCCATGGAAAACATTAAATCAGTTGTGGCACGATAAAAAGTTCGGTTCACAAAAGATTACAAATGAGGCTATCGAGTATGGAAATACTGCGGAGCCTTGTTTAAGAACGTTATTTCAAGCCAAACATCCTGAGTTAGATGTGCAATACGTGGATAACGTTACATTGGTTTCTAAGGAACATGAGTTCTTAAGATACAGTCCTGATGGACTGATTTACAACAAGGAAACAGGAGAAAGGGGAATCTTGGAAATTAAAACATCTAAGATAATCAATTCTCAGAGTTTGCAGAAATGGGGAAGTAAAGGAAACGAAACAGTTCCTGACAACTATTATTGTCAAACATTAGAAGGATTGATTGTTACGGATTTTGATTTCGTTATTTATTGTGCAGAACTAAGATTTGCAGATGGTGATGCACGAATCATTGAGCGTTCATATCGTAAAGAAGAAGCTTTAGACAGTATGAACGATCTAAAACAAGCAATGATAGAAAAATGGGATAGGTACTTTGTTAATGATGTAGAACCACCTATCACATTGTCTATATAGAAAAAGAGGAGATGGAAATATGGAATTTAATTTAGAGGTACGTGCACAAAACGGAAAAGTGTACACAAACGCAAGTGATTTATTACCTGAAATCAAAGAAGGTTTAAAGCACTACAACTATGTAGTAGATGAAGACAACTATAAGAAGGCTAAAACAGATAGAGCTGCTTTAAACAATTTGGTAAAGCTTGTATCTGATAAGCGTAAACAAGTTGAGAATGATGTATTCGCTCAGTGGCTACAAGACAAAAAAGACATCATGGAAGTTGAGAAAACAATCAAAGCAGCATCCGATAAATTGGGAAGCGGAATCAATGATATTGATAACGCAGAGAAAGAATTAAAGCGTAATCAAATCAAAGAACTATGGACAAACATGACAAATGATAAGTACCCATTTGATTTAGTTTTTGAAGAAAGGTACTTGAACAAGTCTGTTAAGCCTAAGGAAATTGAAGAAAGTTTAAATAACAAGTTTCTTAAAGCCGAAGAACAATTATCTTTCATTGAAGCTTCTTTACCTGATGATGAACTACAGGCGGAACAAGTTATCCAATTGTTCTGCAAGACATTGGATCTAAGCAAAGCTACAGAACGTATCAACGAAATCAAGGAAGCCAAAGCAAAGCTTCAAGAAAAAGTAAATGCTCAGATTGAACAATCTAAGCAAGCTAAAATGGAAAGAGAAAATGTAGTTCCTAAACAAGCTCAATTTGAAACTCCTCAGGCTCAAAATCAGACAGAGCCAAGAAGATACTGCGTATTCCGTATTGAAGGATATATGGAAGAGTTACAAGCTTGCAATCCAATTTTAAATCAACTTATTAAAGAACATGGTGTAAAAATCAATATTTTAGAAAAAGGAGAATGTTAATTATGTTACAAAACAATATTGCTAAAAAGAATGACAATCAATTGGTAGAATTTTCTGCCAACGGAGAAAAAGTTAAATTATCTCCAGCTATCGTAAGAAATTACTTAGTAAATGGTAATGGTCAAATTACAGACCAAGAAGTTGTGTATTTCATAAATTTGTGTAAATCACAAGGATTGAATCCATTCATTAAAGACTGCTATTTAATCAAGTACGGAAACACTACACCAGCTCAAATGGTAGTTTCTAAAGATGTTTTCTTAAAACGTGCAGAAAGAAATTTAGAGTTTGATGGATTAGATGCTGGAATTATCGTAATTAATAATGAAAGTGGTGAATTAACTTACCGAAAAGGTGCTTTCTATCTTAAAGATCGTGAAGAAGTTGTCGGTGGATGGGCAGATGTATTTAGAAAGAATATTTCACATCCAACCCACATTGAAGTTTCTGTTGAAGAGTATGTAGGAAGAACTAAAGACGGAAAGCTTAACTCACAATGGGCGTCTAAAATGGGCACAATGGTTCGTAAAGTTGCCATTGCTCAAGCATTAAGAGAAACATTCCCTAACGACTTCCAACAGATGTATTCAGAGGAAGAAATGAATGTTGATATGAAATTGGATGAAACTCCAATTCAACAACCTACACAACAGATTGAACAAGCACCTGTTCAACCACAAACATATTCACAACCTGATGAACCGCAACCTGAGGGTGTAAGTCTTGTATAAAAGCAAACGTAGCCAAGCTACAGATATAGATTTAAAAACTAGAAAGTTGGTAAAAGAAAGAGATCAAATGTGCATATTTTGTGGAAGTACATACCGCATTGAATTAGCACACACGATTCTTTCAAGAAGCAATGGCGGACTAGGTTCTGAAAAAAACCTAGTCTGTGCTTGCCAACGTTGTCATAGAATCATGGACTCAGAAAGTCCTAAAGGAAAGAAATTGAGAGAGATTGCAATTAAGTACCTAGAACGTATCTACGGACATATTGATGAATCAGAGGTGAAATATAATGCTAAGTCAAAATGAACTGTTGTTTAAATACAATCCATTCAAAATCAAATATTGGAAGGACGAAGAAATAGAAGAACAATTAGGAATCCTAGTTGATGCTTATATTTCAGATGCAGAAACAGTAATGGAAATGGCATTGAACATTGAAAACTTCGCAAATCAAATGTTCTTAATTGGTGAAATGATTGCTAGATTACAGGAAAGCTCAAATATTTTGAAAGCAGATATTGAAAATAAAACAAATCAAGATATTTATGTTGCACGTAGCACTTGGGAACGTGAGCATGACGGAAAAGCACCTAGTATTAAATACTTTGAAGCTTTAGCAGGTCAAAAAGTTTCTGAGGAAAGAACTAAGTTTGCAAAAGTTGATTCTGATTTAAAACGTTTCAAAACTGCTTATGAAAGTATTGAAGCAAAGATGAACTCAGAAAAGAAAAAACTTGATGCTACTAAGTTTGAAATTGGAGGTGCGTAAGATGATTTTAGGAATTGATCCAGCAAATGAATATAGTGCATTTGTTGTAGTTGAGAATGATTTATCGGCAGTTGTAGATAAAGGGAAAATTCCTAACAAAGAATTGCAAGATAAAATCTCAAATTGGAAAGCAGAGAATTATCCAATTGATTATGTAGCAATTGAAGGAATACAAAGTTTCGGTATGCCTGTAGGTCAAACTACATTTGAAACTTGTTACTTTATAGGTCGTTTATTAGAGCAATTTGAAGCTTTCGATATTGAACCCACATTAATATACCGAAGTGAAGAAAAAATGCTTCTATGCCACTCTATGAAAGCGACAGACGCAACTATTAGACAAGCTCTGATTGATTTGTTCGCTAAAGATACTCCAAACAAAGGAAAGGGTACAAAATCAAATCCAGGTTATTTCTATGGATTTAAAGCGGACGTTTGGAGTGCATTTAGTATCGCCTACGTGTTTCATACAAAGTACATAGGTACAGAATGTTAGGAGGTTTGAAATATGGCAGTGATTAGAACTATTAAGAACGGGAATTACACAACTATGTGTAACACTCATCTAAGAGATAAAAACCTATCGCTTAAAGCAAAAGGATTGCTCAGTATAATGTTGTCTTTACCTGATAAATGGCATTATTCGGTTAAAGGCTTGGAAAGCATCTGTAAAGAAAGCAAAAACACGATCAATAGTGTTTTGAATGAATTGGAAGATAACAACTATCTTGTTAGAAGAAGAAGATATTGCAACGGAAAAATCAGTGATTGGGAATACATTATTTTCGAGAATGACGAAAATCATGACGAAGAATTACTACATCTCAAAAATGAAGATATAGAAAATGAAGATATAGAAATTCAAGATATAGAAAATAGGGACGTATATAAAATAACTAAAGAATTAAATACTAAAGAATTAAATACTAATGAATATAAAGAAAAAAATATAAAAAAAGAAAGTGTTAATTCTGTTATTTCAGAGTATACAGAAAACAAAGATTTGCAAGATGCTTTGCATGGTTTTGTAGAAATGCGTACGAAAGCAAGAAAACCTCTTACTGTTAGAGCAATGAAGTTATCTTTAAATGTATTAGATAATTTGGCAGTAGATGATGTTACAAAGATTGCTATTGTAAATCAGAGCATTGTACATACATGGTCAACATTCTACAAGTTGCAGAATAACAACAACGGTCAAAGACAATTGACAAGAAAAGAAATGGGGTATGCATTTTGACATTAGAAGAAACTGAAAGAATCTTACAAGTGCTTAGAATCAATTACCCAATGAGTTACAAAAACATGACTCAAGAAGATACACAAGCCTATTTAAAACTTTGGCAAGTGTCTTTTAAGGATTATGAATACTTGGTTGTAGCAAAAGCAGTGAATCAAATCATCCAAAGTGATACAAGAGAGTTTGCTCCAAACGTAGCACAAGTAAAAACAAGAATCAGTAAAACTGCAATTGGGAAAACTAAGGAAGCTGGAGAGGCTTGGGAAATCGTTTTAAGGAACGCTAAGTGCGACCCTCATACTAGTAAGGTAAACTACGATAAACTTCCTAGAAACATTCAGAAAGCACTAGGAGGTAGCTATCTGTTAAGAGACATTGCGTGGAGTAATAAAAAAGACTTGCAATATTACCGAGATAGATTCTTACAAGCATATAAAGAGATTTGTGAAGAAGAAGTACAGTTATTAAATTCAGGTCAAATCAGTTTGGAAATGTATCAACAACACGATCAATTGCCTGCACCTAAAAAAAAGGAGGAAGGCATGAAAATGTTGGGAGATTTGATGAACGGATAAAAAGTAGGAGGGGTAGTAAGTGCAATATTATATGTTGGATAAAAACGATATATCAGTTGTACGTGGAATCGTATCTGCTAAAGATGTAATGAAGGAATTGGGAATTAAAAACGCTCAATTCCATAAGATGTTGAGAAACGAGGAAACGTACAAAGGATGTATTCTTCTTCCTATTGAAACGGATGAGGAAGAAAGAAGAAAAGTAACTAGCGAAGATGACGAGCAATTCCAACTACTTGGCGAAAGTAAAACAGGAATCAGATATTACATCACAAGTTATTTAAGAGTTGTTTCTGTTGATCTAAAAGGAAATCAAAAGGAAATGAAGGCTAAAAAGGAAACGGAATCCATTTATAGAGTTGTAGTGAAGCTTAAAGAAGGAAAACGATACTTGAATGTATTATTTGAAGCCTACAAAGCTTTTGTTGGGGAAATAGAAAAGAATGATTCTATCGTTTGGGACGGCGAAATGAAAATTGAAAACCTAAGAGTTATAAAATTAGCTCAAACTCAAGGATTGAGAAACAAGAAGAAAGTAAGAATAGGCGATACGGTTTATTCTTCAATTGCCGAGTGTGCTAGAAAGAATTTCATTTCTAGATCACATATGTATCAGATGATAGAAGGAATCGTGCCTAATTCAATAGGTGTTGAATTTGTATAAAGGAGTTGAAAAGAAATGAACAGAGTAATTTTATCGGGTGAAATCGGTAGTGAAATTGTTTTAAAGAAAACTGCTACAGGACAAAGCCTATGTAACTTCTCAATTGAAGTTAAAGAAAAAGGAAAGAATGGACAAGAGTTTAAATCTTTCTTTGATTGCACTGCGTGGGGAGAAAATGCAGAACATATTAATCAATATGGATTTAGAGGGCAACATATTGCAGTTGACGGAAAGCTTCAGAAAAGCTCATACACGAACAAAGAGAATCAGAAGGTGTATAAGACTAGCGTGTATGTTATGGACGTAGAATTGAGCGTAAACAATGCGACAATGCCACAAACACAATCTTATCAACAGGCAAGTCAACAAACGTATCAACCACAACAACAGATGCAGCAACAAACAGTACCATTTACAAATCAAGTAAATTACCAATCATATCCTGAACATTATGATTTGGACGAAGGGATGCCATTCTAGATGATTGCAAAAAGATATGATGATGAACTTATGTACAGTGTTATGAAATGTGAAGGAGATAAAAAATACAAATACTGTACAAAAGATGGAAAACTAGCTTTTAAAAAGCCTGGAAAGGATTTTCTAGGGGCAACAAAGGAAAACATTATGAATCTGTATGTAATTGAAGGAAGTCTATACATTGGAGAATATGTTGGGAAGGAAAAAAATGCAAACAAATATTATTTATAACGCTGACTGCCTTGCTCTGAGGGGTGGGCTTAGAGATTTACCAGATAAAAGTATTGATTTAGTTGTTACTGATCCACCGTATTTAATAGAAACATCTGGGGGTGGCATATGTGATGATAAGAAAGGGATTTTTAAACAATTCATAGAACACGATTTGGATTTTATGAAAGATGGATTTTCGGAAGAAGTTCTTGATGAATTGTGTAGAGTAATGAAAAAAATTAATATTTATTTATTTTGCTCTCAAAAACAAATTATTTTTCTTCTTGATTATTTTGTCAAAAAGAAAAAATGCAATTGGAGCTTGTTAGCGTGGCATAAAACGAATCCTATTCCTGCTTGTGGCAATAAATATCTTACCGATACAGAGTTTATATTATTTTTTAGAGAAAAAGGTGTAAAGGTTTATGGAAGTTATGAAACTAAGTCAACTTATTACATTACACCAGCAAATCAAAAGGATAAAAAGAAATATGGACATCCCACTGTTAAACCATTGGAAATGGTAAAGAATTTAATAGTTAATTCTTCTCAGGAGAATGATATTGTATTAGACCCCTTTTTAGGAAGTGGAACAACAGCAGTTGCAGCCAAAGATTTAAATAGAAGATATATTGGATATGAAATAGATAGCGAGTATTTCAACATTGCAAAAGAAAGGCTTGATGAAATCAAATTATTTTAAACTATTAAGTCTAGAACATGGAAAGGATAAATAAATGGATAAACAGATAAATCTCGATGGGGGGTTATCTATAACCAAGATTGTTTAAAAGGATTGAAAGAAATTAAAGACAATCAATTTGATGTTGCGATTACATCCCCTCCATATAACAGGGTAAGAAATGATAAGTACGCTCATTATGATGATGTTAAAAACAATTATTACAAGATGATCGTTGATGTAACGAATGAGTTGTTAAGAGTGTGCAAGAAAGATGTAATTGTGAATATTCAAGCAACATATTTCAACAAAAAAGATGTTTATAAATACATTGGATATTTCGCATATAAGATAAAAGGAATTGTGATTTGGGAGAAAACAAACCCTCAACCAAGTATCAACAAGATTAAAGATGAGAACGGAAACATACTCACATCAGTATGTAATGCAGTTGAATATTTCTTTGTTTTAAATGAACAGGCAGATGAATTTAGAGCCTATGGGCAAATTAAAAACATAGTGCATAGCTCAGTTAATGAAAAACACTTTAAAGGGCATGGAGCAATAATGAAATATGAAATTGCAGATTGGTTTGTTAAAAATTTCAGTGTTGAGGGAGATACGATTGTTGACCCATTCTTAGGAACAGGAACAACTGCTATCGCATCAGAGCTTAACAAAAGAAAATATGTTGGATATGAAATATCTAAAGAATATTGTCAAATTGCAAAGAAAAGAATTGCAATAGAAACAAGTACATTGTTTTGAAGGAAGAATAAATGAAATAGAGGTAAAAAGTATGAATAACATTTTAGAGAAGGACTTAAAAACTTATATCACACGTGATTATAGTGTTTTTAAATATTTAAAAGGCAATAGAGGTATTAATTTGAAAAATGTAAATAGCATTGTTGATAATGTGCGAGATAACGGATTGCTTCCAACAATCGTTATTGTTAATGAAAACATGGAGGTTATTGACGGACAACATAGAATTGAAGCATTTAAGCAGCTAAATTTACCAGTGGAATTTCAAATTAGAAAAGGTCTAGGATTAAAAGATTGCATTGCTTATAATGTTTCATCAAAAAAATGGGAAACGGTTGATTATATTAATTCTTATGCCGAAAGAGGAATCGAGGATTATATCACATTGAAAAAATGCGTTGATGAATACCCTAGTTTTTCTCCTTCTACATTGGCAACGATTTTGCTTGGAAAAGGAGCACAAGGAGATGCGGTGAGCGTACCTGTTAAAAATGGAAAATTCAAAATTAAAGGAAATATAAACCAAATAATTAGCAAATTGAATTTTCTTGACAGTGTGCAAGAGTACATTGTTGTACGTGGAAGAAAAGATATAGTTATCCGTGTGTTGGCAAGTGTAATTGATTTAGAAGTAATTGACCAAGATAGAATGGCAGAACAGTTACAAAAAGGTACTAACAAAAACGTATCGGTAGTGTGTGTTGATGATGCACTTGAGTATTTACATGAAGTTTACAATCATAGAAAGAAAAGCAAAGTGAGATTTAAAGATGCTTATTACGATAGATTTGCGTAATAAAAACAGATTATAAAAGGAGAACCAAATGACAAGTACAGAATTAATTAAAGATATGCTTGAAAGACAGAAAGCGTATGACGAAGAAGTATTTAAGAAACATAATGTTGACTATGTTTCTAAAGCTCAATTAGAAAGTGCATTGTTTGATGAATTAGGAGAATTGATGCACGCTCAAAAAGCAGATTGGTGTTGGTGGAAGTTCACGCAAGAACCTAAAGACGAAGCTAAAGTGTTTGAAGAATATATTGATGTTGTGCATTTCGCATTAATGTACGAAATCAAGTTTGGTTCAGGATGCTATCAAGATGAGGACATTAATTGGAATTACAACAAGTTGAAAACTGATTTAGGATTTGGACAGGCATATGCATTTAGCTGCGTAATCAGTTTAACACGAGATGATAACGTATTAGCTTACGTAATCGCATTAGGATTGCATTTAGGATATTCGCTAGATGAAATCTACAAAGAATATATTCGCAAGAATGAGATTAATAAAGAAAGATTGAAAGAAGGTTATTAATATGTATAATCCAACCTATTTAAAAGCAATTCTTATTTACGTAAGAGATAAAGATACAGGATATACACACATTGTAGGTACTGACCAACACGATAGATTGTATTTAGACGATAGTGGAAATATTCAATATCTAAATTTACAGAATGGTGGCTCTACAGAATGTGATTATGAATTTGTACTTGATGAGCAAGGACACAATCAAAGCAACCTTACATTCACTAAAGAAGAACAAGATAAATACGGATTAAGCAATATGGATGATTATTTTAATTCAATCGATTTAGAACTGTATATGGATTTAGAAGCCAAAAAGAGAATCCAAGAATTAACAGAAATAAATATGAGATTGGTTACAGAAAAGGAGAAATAA
>OLPC01002814.1_pt1 | contig 12436 bp, 8 predicted proteins | sample 1672341 | NCBI WGS metagenome assembly OLPC01 (sample SAMEA3136673, study PRJEB25190) | human gut metagenome | reverse complement strand
CATCATGCAGGAACGATATACAAAACAGGCAGAGAATGTTCTTGCTCTGGCAAAACAGGCAGCCAGCTCCTGTGGACATAGTTATATTGGCACGGAGCATCTGCTGGTCGGGCTTGTAGAAGAAAAAGAAGGAACTGCCGGAAGAGTGCTGGAAGAATTTGGAATCCAGGCGGATAAGACTATGGCGTTGATCGACGAGCTGATCGCACCGCCGGGAAATACATTAACTGCACAGCAGCCGGGATTCAGCCCAAGGACGAAAAGAGTTTTGGAAAATGCCTATATAGAGGCGGAGGCCATGCATTTTGAAAAGGCAGGTACGGAGCATCTTCTGCTGTCCATGTTAAAGGAAACAGACTGTGTAGGTACAAGGCTGCTGTATACAATGGGAGCGAATATCCAGAAACTTTATGCTGCAGTTCTTACAGCTATGGGGATGGACAGTGATGCTATTGCAGAAGAATTTCAGGCAGTGAAAGCTTCCAGGGGAAGAAATGGCAGTGTCACACCGACTCTCGATCAGTACAGCCGTGATCTTACAGAGATGGCAGAAGAAGGTAAACTTGATCCGGTGGTAGGAAGGGATAAGGAAATTGCCAGACTGATCCAGATCTTAAGCAGAAGGACCAAGAATAATCCATGTCTGACGGGAGAGCCGGGAGTCGGTAAAACTGCTATTGTAGAAGGTCTTGCACAGCGGATCGTTACCGGAATGGTCCCGGATACTGTGAAGAATAAAAGAGTAGTGGTTCTGGATCTTTCCGGAATGGTAGCCGGAAGTAAATACAGAGGCGAGTTTGAGGAACGTATCCGTAATGTCATTGATGAGGTGAGAGAACAGCAGAATATCCTGCTTTTTATTGATGAGATCCATACGATCATCGGGGCAGGTGGAGCAGAGGGAGCTCTGGATGCGTCCAATATCCTGAAACCATCTCTTTCCAGGGGAGAGATCCAGCTGATCGGAGCGACGACTCTGGAGGAATATCGTAAATATATCGAAAAAGATGCTGCACTTGAACGGCGATTCCAACCGGTTATGGTGGAAGAGCCTGATGAAGAGGAAGCAATTGAAATCTTAAAAGGCCTGCGCCCTTATTATGAGAAACATCATGGGGTAGAAATTCAGGATGAAGCACTGGAGGCCGCAGTAAAAATGTCAGTCCGTTATATCAATGACCGGTTCCTTCCGGATAAAGCGATTGATATTATTGATGAAGCGGCATCCAAGGTTCAGCTTGCCGGATATCATCCGTCCCCGGAAGCAGAAGAACTGGAAAGAGAAATCCATGAGATCCTGAAAGAAAAAGAACAGGCTGTTGTAAACGCGGACCTCGAAAGCGCCAGAAAGGCTCAGGCCAGACAGAACAGCGTAGAGGCTGAGCTTGAAAAACTCCGCAAAAAGGCTGAGCGTAAAAACAGGCGGAAATCTCCTGTAGTTGGAGAAGCGGCTGTTGCAGATATTGTATCTGACTGGACGAAAATCCCGGTGCAGCGTCTGACAGAAGGGGAATCCCGACGCCTGGCAAATCTTGAAAAAGTTCTGAAAAAGCGAGTGATCGGTCAGGATGAAGCGGTGTCAGCAGTTGCCCGGGCTGTGAAACGAGGCAGAGTTGGTCTGAAAGATCCGGCTAGACCAATTGGCTCTTTCCTGTTTCTGGGACCTACCGGGGTTGGAAAGACAGAACTTTCCAAAGCTTTGGCAGAAGCAGTGTTTGGAAGTGAACAGGCAATGATCCGTGTGGATATGTCTGAATACATGGAAAAACACAGTGTATCTAAAATGATTGGTTCTCCTCCAGGATATGTAGGATATGAAGAAGGCGGACAGCTCAGTGAAAAAGTCAGAAGAAATCCGTACAGTGTAATTCTTTTTGATGAGATCGAAAAGGCACACCCGGATGTATTTAATATTCTTTTACAGGTGCTTGATGATGGGCATATTACAGATGCCCATGGTCGGAAAGTGGATTTCAAACAGACGATCATTATTATGACGTCTAATGCCGGAGCACAGATGATCATGGAACCGAAACATCTTGGATTTATGTCCGGAGACACGGAAAAACAGAATTATGACAGGATGAAATCCGGAGTAATGGAAGAAGTACGAAGGATGTTCAAACCGGAATTTCTCAATCGAATCGATGAGATCATGGTATTCCATTCTCTTAATAAAGAAAATATCCGCAAGATTGTCACTATTCTTCTGAAAAACCTGGAAAAAAGATGTCAGGAACAATTGAATATCACATTGAAAGTCACAGGAGCGGCAAAAGATCTTATCGCGGATGCCGGTTTTGACAGCAAATACGGCGCAAGACCGCTTCGCCGTGCAATTCAGACGAAGATTGAAGACGAGATGGCAACAGAGATTCTGGAAGGCCGGATCAAAGCCGGAGATACTGTACAGGTAAAGGTGAAAGATAAAAAAATCTGTTTTGTATCCCAGAAATCACAGGAGTAAAAAGCCGTTTTTTGAAAAGTATAAGATTTTTTTCACTTCCTATGGCAAAAAGAAAAGAAATAAGTTATAATTAACATCATCGTAATGATACAACAAAAGAATTTCAGGAGGACATAAGATCATGGCAGTGGTACAGGAATTGATCCGTACAGAAGATAACGGTACTATCAGTTTTGGAGATTATGAGTTAAATCAGAAATCCAAACTGTCGGATTATCAGTATCAGGGAGATATGTATAAAGTAAAAACATACAAGGAGATCACCAAGCTTGAGCGCAATGGAATGTTCGTATATGAGTCTGTTCCGGGAACAAGCGTATTCCATCTTGAGCAGGATGGAACAACCATGAGTTTTGAAGTACAGGGATTTGAGGATTCTCAGATCACAGTTGAGCTTGAGGCTGAGACAGAATATCAGGTATTTATTGATGGAGCAAGCACAGGTACTATGACTACGAACCTGGGCGGCAAGCTTTCTTTCAGCGTTGAGCTGGATACGAACACCAAAGCAGAAGTAAAAATCGTAAAATGCTAAAAAATAAAAAAACAGTATATTTCTGCCAGGAATGCGGATATGAATCAGCCAAATGGATGGGACAGTGTCCGGCATGTAAGGCATGGAATACATTTGTAGAGGAAACTGTTTCATCCAAGAAGTCAGCTTCCTCCAACGCAAAGATATCACAGAAAAAGACAGAACCTGTAATTTTGCGAGATATCAGTCTTTCGGCTGACGAACGCCAAAGTTGTGGGATCGGTGAACTGGACAGGGTGCTGGGAGGAGGAATTGTTCCTGGCTCCCTCGTTTTAGTGGGCGGAGATCCTGGAATCGGAAAGTCTACATTACTGCTTCAGGTTTGCAGGAACCTTTCTTCACAGGGCGTGTCTGTATTATATATTTCCGGTGAAGAATCTTTGCGCCAGATTAAGCTGCGGGCGGACAGACTTGGAAGTTTTAATGATAAACTGAAACTTCTGTGTGAGACTAATCTGGAGAATATCCGTGAGATCATTGAACGGACGAAACCGGATGTGGCAGTTGTAGATTCTATTCAGACCATGTTTCATGAAGATATCACGTCTGCACCGGGAAGCGTTTCGCAGGTAAGAGAATCCACGAATGTTCTGATGCAGATCGCAAAAGGTATGGGCGTATCCATTTTTATTGTCGGTCACGTGACAAAAGAGGGAAATGTAGCAGGTCCCCGTGTGCTGGAGCATATGGTAGATACTGTGCTTTATTTCGAGGGAGACAGACATGCCTCTTACCGGATACTGCGGGCGGTGAAGAACCGTTTTGGCTCCACTAATGAAATCGGAGTTTTTGAAATGCAGAATACAGGTCTGGAAGAAGTAAGGAATCCTTCAGAATTCCTGCTAAATGGAAGGCCGGAGAATGCATCCGGTTCTGTGGTTGCATGTTCCATGGAAGGAACAAGGCCTATTCTGGTGGAGATTCAGGCGCTGGTGTGTCAGAGCAATTTTGGAATTCCGAGAAGAACAGCAGTTGGTACGGATTTTAATCGTGTAAATCTCCTTATGGCAGTGCTGGAGAAGAAAGCAGGAATCCATCTTGCTGCTTCGGATGCTTATGTGAATATTGCCGGAGGAATGAAGATGACGGAGCCCGCTATTGATCTGGGAATCTGTCTGGCAATCATTTCCAGTGCAAAAGATATTGTGATCCCTGATTCTGTAATGGTTTTTGGCGAGATTGGCCTGAGCGGCGAAGTCAGGGCAGTCAGTATGGCTGGTCAGCGAGTGCAGGAAGCAAAGAAACTGGGGTTTGAAACTGTGATCCTGCCGGAGGTGAACCGGGCAGCTACAGAGAGCATCAGGGGAATTCAACTGGTATATGTTGCCGGAATCCGTGATGCGATTTCATATATAATGAGGTAAGAAAGTATGAAAAAGGTTTTGTCAGTAATTATTCCAGTCTACAATATGGAAAAATATATCCGTCAATGTCTGGAATCACTGATGATTAAAGAAGTTCTGGATAAAATAGAAATTCTGGTAGTTTTGGACGGCTCAACAGACCGGTCTGAAGAGATTGCGATGGAATATGCAAAAGCACATCCATATTCCGTCCGGGTGATCAGTAAGCCCAATGGGGGCCATGGATCTGCAATCAACACAGGTATGGATAATGCAGTTGGGGAATATGTGAAAGTGCTGGACAGTGATGACTGGGTAAACGAAAAAGGCTTTGTCACACTTGTGGAAAATCTTGAAAAGGCAGAAGCAGATATTGTGTGGACCAATTTTTTCTGGGTCTATGAACAGACCGGAAAAAGAAGTGTTCAGAACAGACATCCTTTTCAGGGGGTGGAATATGGCAGAAAATACGATTTTCATGATGTTGCGGAAAAAACGTTTGTTAAAATGCATTCCATGACCATACGAACAGAGCTGGTCCGCAGAACAGGTATGCGGATCGATGAGAACTGTTATTATGTAGACGTGGAGTTTGTCATGTATCCGATCCCGGAAGTCAGGACTATCGTATTTCTGGATGAGTTTGTATATATGTACAGACTGGGACGGCAGGGACAGAGTATGACTCTGGAAAAAATGCGTAAAAATCACCGGAATCATGAGAAAGTTCTGAAGAGTCTTCTGAAGTACTATCGCAAAAAAGAATCAGAGGGAACTGACAGGGAGTATCTTGTGTATCTTGAAAAGGGAATTGCCAATGTTCTGAGCAGCCATTTCAAGATTTATCTGAGTTTTCCCTGCTCTGTGAAAATGTGCCACAGACTGCGCAGAATGGATGGGAAAATTCGTGAGTGTTATCCAAATATCTATAATTCAGTCGAAAATAAATTTGTATGGGCTATCAGAAAGAGCAGATATCTGTTATACTATCCGGGACACTTTATCATGAGACTGAGGGAGAAACTAAATGAAATATAGAACAGTGCAGACAATGATGCTTCCGGACTGTGCAGAAGAAAACTACGGACTTTATTATCAAGGTACGGGAGGAATTCAGGTACAGCAGGGTGAAAAAAAATCATTATCCGTACCGGAAAATGAGAAAGCAGATCTGTTTACGTATTTTAACGGGTTTTACCCGAAACAGTGGTCGCAGTATGCACAGCTGGACGGATTGCGGATAAAAGTTACAGTTTCAGGAAACTGCCGGGTGTTGCTGTGCCATATAGATGGAAGCAGAACGGTTGTGGATGAAGAAAAAGAAAGCAGGACTGCGGCAGATATTAAAAACGAACTAGTTTTTGAAGTGTCAGATGTTATTGAAAATATAGCAGCTTTCTGGATCTGCGTAGAAGGACTGGCGCAGGGCGGAGTTCTTTATGATGTTGATTTTCAGTCGGCAGTTGAAGTGCAGCAGGCAGTTCGGCCGGCAGTGGTGATCTGTACCTGCCGCCGTGAAAAAGAAGTTATCAGTAATCTTGAACGGATTTCCAGAATGGATCTGGAGGAACGGCCGGGGATTTTTCTTATAGATAATGGAAATACTCTGACAGAGGAGATGGTTCCGGACTGGGTCCATCTTGTACCAAACCGAAACTGTGGCGGTGCTGGTGGTTTTACCAGAGGAATGATCGAAGCTTTGAAAGACCCGGGATTTACTCATGTGATCCTCATGGATGATGATATTGTCCTGAATCCGGAAGTACTGACGAAAACAATGCTGTTTTTATCTTCCGTAAAAAAAGAATGGCAGGATGCACCGCTGGGTGGTTCCCTTATTGAAAGAGATATTCCCTGGAAACAGTTTGAATGTGGAGCTTTCTGGAACAGAGGAAGGATTCAGGGATGCGGCCAGAATATGGATCTGCGAAAGAGAGATGCTCTTCTTAAGAATACGGAATCTCAGAACTGGGATTATGGTGGCTGGTGGTATTGCTGTATACCGGTATCCGCAATCCGGGAAAAGGGTCTTCCGTTGCCTGTTTTTATTCACAGAGATGATATCGAATATGGAATTCGTATGGGTAAGCTGATGACTCTCAATGGAATCGGTGTGTGGCATGAAGCTGTCACCAAGAAACTTCCTCAGATCGGAGAGTATTATGATATTCGAAATATGGCGATCTTAAATGCAATCCATTATGATGACTGGGATAAACGCCAATGGAAAAAATTTCTTGTCAAATGGACGGCAGGAAATCTTTTAAGAGGAAGGTATGACTATATTTATCTGAATATCTGCGCTATGCTGGATTTCTTGAAGGGAGAAAAGTGGCTGGAAAACACGGATGGAGTGGAAATTCATAAACAGGTGGCCAGTCGACTTCCAAAACTGGAAAAACTGGACAAAAAAGAAAAGAATGTATTTTACACGACACCAAATGTTAGCGTTTACACTGTGGCAAAAAAGAAACATATTGTTTATGAGGACTCTGCAGGCTTTTGTCTCAGAGCAGACAAAAATCTGCCGGAAACTATACGTCTGAGCATATATTTATTACTGGCATTGAGAAAAACAGACAGGTACTTTGAAAGAGCCAGGGAGAGCTACGGCAGGAACTGGAAGAAATTAATAACAGAAGAGTTCTGGAATAATTATTTGGAGATTAATAAAGATGAGTAAGAATTATAAACTGCAGAATATCCTGTTCTGCGACAATGACAGACTGGAAGCATACTGGGAGATGTTCTTTAAAAGCAGCCGTCCGGTATACGACAGAGAGAATAAGACGATTGTTTTGGGAGCAGGTCAGGTAATTGATTTCTGTACCTATTTTAACTCGATTTCTCTTTTAAAATGGAAAACATACACATATGCAGAAAAACTGATTCTGAGATTACGTGTAAAAGGAGAAATGGAGATCCTTCTTACAGGTTATGAGAAGAAAGATACACAATATATCCGAAAAGTTCTCCGCAGAGCAAAAATCTCAGCAGAAGAAGCACAGGAGATCTGTCTTGAATATCCAGAGAACAATTTGATGCTGGCTGGTTTCGAAATTCATACACATGGTATTTGTGTAATCTATAGTGGTGAGTATATCACAGAGATTGAGGAAGACCAGATGCGTCATGTATCACTGCATCTCTGTACAACAACATTTAAGAAAGAAGACTATATCCTTCCGAACATTCAGCTTTTGAAAGAGACCGTCCTTGCGGGTAATGACAGCCTTGCAGAGAATTTGTGGATCCATGTGGTAGACAATGGCCGTACACTTCCGGCAGAAGAGATTGAGACAGAGCACGTAATGGTACATCCGAACCTTAATGTAGGTGGAGCCGGCGGATTTACAAGAGGTATGCTGGAAGCGATGGATCATAAGGAAAAACCGACCCATGTTCTTCTTATGGATGATGATGTTATGATCCTTCCGGAGAGTCTGATCCGTACTTATAATCTTCTGAAGATCATTCGTCCGGAGTATGAACATCATTTTATCAGTGGAGCGATGCTTTTCTATGAGGAGATGAATTTCCTGTATGAAGATGTAGGATTTATGGATCATGAGGGAACTTATGGCCCACTGAAAGACAGGGTAGATACCCGAAAGATTGAAGATGTTCTTCGCTGTGAAGAGATGATCCATGAGCCGAAGAATGCTTATGCAGGCTGGTGGTACTGTTGTATCCCTATGGAATTTGTGCGTAAAGATAATTTGCCTCTTCCGGTATTTGTACGTGGAGATGATGTTGAATACAGCCTTAGAAACAAGGCGAAGTTTATTACACTCAGTGGTATCTGTATCTGGCATATGGGATTCACCAACAAGTTCAACGGCGCAATGGAATTTTATCAGGTGCATAGAAACACCCTGATGCTTCAGGCTGCCAGCGGAGTATGCCAGAATGCGGATATTATGACCCGTATCCGCAAGCTGGTCCGTGTAAATCTGCTTCGTTTTAATTATGACGGTGCAGAGCTTCTTCTGGATGCAGTTGAGGATTATATGAAGGGATATAAATTCTTTATGAAGAATCAGGGGGAGAAGCTCCTGAAAGAAAAATCTCAGAAAAATGAGAAAATGGAGCCGCTTTCTAATTTCCCGGAAGCACCGACGAAAGTATACAGCGTTTATGCACAGGATCTTCCGCGTAAATCACTGGAGACATTCCTCTACAGAATTACTTATAATGGTCATTTCTGGCCAGAAAAATGGCTGAAAAAGGGAACTGTGCCGATTGCCTATGACTGGTATTATACACCGCACAGATACTTTTTCAGAAAAAGACTTCTTGCGGTTAATCCACATCTGAAAATGGGTGCGTACAGGGAGATGGACAAGAAAAGATTCTTTGAACTGTTTAACAGGGAACGAAAACTTTTCAGTCGTTACAAGAAGATCCATGTACGTCTTGAAAAAGAATACAGAGACCACAGAAAAGAATTCACTTCAGAAAGTTTCTGGAGAAAATATTTGGAGATGGATAAATGAGTGTAAAACATATAGGGGATTTAAAGAAAACAGAGTGCTATGGCTGTAGTGCGTGTGTTTACAGTTGTCCTTTCGGGGCAATTACAATGGAACAGGATAGAGAGGGCTTTCGCTATCCTGTTGTAGACGAAGAAAAATGTACAGGATGTGGAAAATGCAGAAAAATCTGTCCATCCATCTGTCCAAAAGATATGAGCAATGCTCCGGAACCGGAAAGTTATGCGGTATGGGCGGAAGATAACGTTCGAAGAGACAGCAGTTCCGGCGGATTTTTTACAGTACTTGCACGTTCTGTATTTGCACAGGGCGGAGTTGTCTGTGGCGTTGTGATGGATGAGGATTTTAAGGTATTCCATACAGTGGCTACAAATGAAAAAGAGTTTGTTCCTATGCGTGGTTCCAAATATGTCCAGAGTGACCTGAGAGATATTTTCCCAAAAGTTAAAGAGTTTCTTGGGAAAGGTAAAAAGGTGCTTTTTACAGGAACACCTTGTCAGGTTGCTGGATTAAAAGCTTATCTTGGCGGTGAAGAAGAAAATCTTCTTACAGTTGACCTGATGTGTCATGGTGCTCCATCTGAGAAAGTATTTGAACGTTATGTTGACGAAACATTTGGTAAAGAAAATCTGAAAGAGTTTCATTTCCGCACAAAACGCTATGGATATAATTGTACAACCTGTGAGGCTGTATTTAAAAACGGAAAGAAATATGTAGGCGGAATAGAGTTTGACCCATTTGTTCTGGGATTTACAAGAAGTCTTTTCTTAAGGAGAACATGCGAGAGCTGCAAGTATGCTTCTTTCCCGCGTCAGGGAGATCTTACAATGGGTGATTTCTGGGGGATTTCCCTGTATAAGAGAGATCTTAATGATGGACGTGGTACTTCTCTGGTTCTGGCCAATAATGCAAAGGGAGCGGCAGTTCTGGAGTCTGTTAAAGACAGTGTAAAACGCATTGAGAAAACGCCGCTGGAAGCTGCTGTCAAGAAAAACCGTTTTGGTGAGAAAATGCAGGTTCATTCCCAGAGAAGAAGATTTTTTGAAATGCTTGATTACACAAGCATGCATAAAGCGGTTAAATATTGTATGGAAGGCCGTTATGATGTAGGTATTCTTGGCGTGTGGTTTGGATGTAACTACGGAAGTATTGCGACATATTATGGCCTGTCTAAAATTCTGGAAAAGATGGGCTTGTCTACTCTTATGATCGATAAACCGGGATTTGTTGGCCAGGATCGTGAGCTGGATAAGAGTAATCACAGCCGTATTTTTGCAGATACTCATTTCCATGTGAGCAGAAGGTATCGATTAAATGAGATGCATATGCTGAACCATATCTGTGATTCTTTTGTTATTGGATCAGATCAGGTATGGAATCATGGTATTGCCCGCAATTTTGGAAACAGTTTTCTTATGGATTTTGTTCGTGACGAGAAAAAGAAGATTGCGGTATCCGCTTCCTTTGGACATGATCGTGATTTCCGACCGGATCGTGAGCGGATTATGGCCAGTGAGTATTTTAAACGGTTTGATGGAATTTCTGTTCGTGAGGAGTCTGCAGTTGGCCTGATGAAGAAGGTATTTGGTGTAGATGCGACCAGAGTTTTGGATCCCGTATTTGCGGTAGATAAGAGTGTGTATGATGACATAGCGGCGGAATCTGACCGTAATGAGACAGAACCCTATATGCTTACCTATATTTTGGATCCAACTCCTGAGAAGAAAGAGGTTATTAAGTATCTGTCAGAAAAGTTGGGTCTTCGTACATTGCATATTCTGGATGGAACTCCATGGAATTTCCAGGAGAATAAAGAGAAAATGGGAATGGATACGGTTCTGGAGAATATTACGTTCCAGGATTGGATTTACTACTTTAAAAACAGCAGTTATGTATTAACAGATTCCTGCCATGGTATGAGTTTTGCGCTTATATATGGTAAACCGTTTGCTGGTATTGGTAATGCGAAAAGGGGTATGACGAGATTTTCTTCTCTGACAAAACTGTTCCATGTTGAGAATCGTTTGGTGACGAATCCTCTGGATATTATGAAGAATGAGCTGTTTCTGCAGGATCCGGATTATAATGAGATTAATGGGATTATGGAAACAGAGAAGGTTCGTTTCCATGAGTGGCTTAACGGGGTGATGTTCTCTGAGAAGGAAGTTAAGACTTATCAGGCGTTTCCTGTGAAGGTTGCTCCGGTGATCGAGGATGATATTAAATTAAAGATCGAGGGTCCTGCTCCGGTGCAGGCTCGTCCGACTTTCCTGCGCAGGGTTTATTATCATCTGCCGTCTGGTATTCAGGATAGAGTGAAACCTATTGTTAAGAATTATATCAAAAAGAGAGCACAGTAATTTTTGTGATGTAGTTTTATATTGAGTTTTGGCAGCCGCTGTACGTTTTGGGTATGGCGGCTGTATATAGTGAAAGGGAGTGTTTATTTATGGGTATTGGTAATTTTGGAAATATGATGAAGGTTATGAATGCCTGGAATACGTTTAAACAGAATCATCCGAAGTTTCCGGCGTTTTGCAGTGCTGTTTCAAAGCGTGGGATTCGTGAGGGGAGTATTCTTGAGGTGACGTATATTAGTCCTGAGGGGGAGAAATTGACTACGAATATTAAGGTTCAGGCTAGTGATATTGAGCTGCTCAGGCAGATTTCTGGGGGGAATTAGAGGAGAGTTGGAAGGACGCCGCGGGGGTGGCGTTCTTTTTTTGGGGCTGGAATGTACGTCAGAGGAAGGAGATATCGGCCAGGATAGGATACCGGACGCCAGAGGGATGTGGCATCGATTCGGGCAGGGCTTCGTGAGACGGGGAGAAAGCCGGGCGCCAGAGGGAGAGGATATCGGCCCGGGCAAGGACTCCGTCGGGGGATACAACTAAGGTTCCGTGAGATGGCTAAAACCATTGCGGCAGGGCCAGAACTCGCCGCTGGCTCAAACAGCTGACCCTGCCGCAATAACGCCCTCTCCCGGGACCTAAGTTGTATCACCCCTCCTCCGCAACAGCCCGAACCGATATCCTCTCCCTCTGGCTGACACTTCCAGCCGGTAGGAAAAAAGATAAAACCCGAGAGGGGACGGAAGCGGACGCGGGGCGTCCTGTCCTGGGATTGTGAAACGGCAGCTGTATCGGCGTAGCGTCTCAGCGCAGATACCGAAGAGACCAGAAGAAGGATTGGAATAACGACTCATTATAAATATTGAAGAGTTTGGAAACCAGATTAGTATAACGTTCCACTGTAAATATTGAAGAATTCGGAAACCAGCTCAGTATAACGTTCCACTGTAAATATTGAAGAATTTGGAAACCAGCTCAGTATAACGTTCCATTGTAAATATTGAAGAATTCGGAAATCAGGTTAGTATAATGTTCCACTGTAAATATTGAAGAATTCGGAAACCAGCTCAGTATACCATTCCACTATAAGTGCCGAAGAACCCAGGAACCCAGATCGGCACAGCGTCCCACTCTGAATACCGCAGCATACAGACAAAAGTCAACCGTGTTACACATCAAAGATGTAACACTCCTTTCCGTGCCCAACGGGGTGGGAGCGCGAGGGAGGGCGTTCGGGCTTCGGAACT